>Ga0172379_10001285_pt1 | contig 51735 bp, 40 predicted proteins | sample GrowelOW334metaG_FD_119756 | JGI IMG/M metagenome (GOLD analysis project Ga0172379, IMG submission 119756) | Groundwater microbial communities from an aquifer near a municipal landfill in Southern Ontario, Canada - Groundwater well OW334 metaG | ecosystem: Environmental > Aquatic > Deep... | reverse complement strand
TCCTTTGTTCCATTTTCCTTCCTCAATCATTCCATTATTGGAAATCCTTCTTCCTTCTGTTAAGAATCCTTTGTTATATTTTCCTTCCTCAATCATTCCATCATCATAAATCGTTCTTCCTTCTGCCAAGTATGTGCCTTTTCGTTTTCCAATTTCCGTGTATGTTTTTGAATTTTTGTATTGTTTGCCTTTTAGGTTTTTTATGGAATTATCTGCTGTTAATTCGGCTGAATTGATTATTGTGTCTATCTCCGGATATGTTTGCAGTGTTGTTTTTGCTTTTTCAATTGTGGCTTGTGCAAGGGCAAGTGTTGCCTTGTATTTTGCTTCGGTTTCAGCTCTTTTTTGTAGTGTTTCTTTATATTTAGCCGAGAATTTTTTTGGTACTTCTGGCTCGTCTGGATTTTCTGTCGGAGCAGTTTGTGCAGTTTCTGCAGTTGGAGCTTTTGCAGAAGTTATTAATGTAGGAGTTCCGATTGCTTGGAACATTGCGTCCCATGAACCTTCAAGAACTTGTCCGTCTGTGCCTGTGAAACGACCTGTGCGTTTTGTGAGTGCGCCTTCGGCATTTCTTTCCGTTACGACTTCATATTTTCCGTCAGGTCTTGTTACTGTGTATTTTGATGGTTTGCCGTTTTCAAAAGTTCCGGTGAAGGAATTGTTTGTGTTTTCTTCGGTGTAATTTCCTGCTGTTATTTGTTCGTTTTCATATTTACCTGTCTTTGATATTTTCATGTCGGAATCTTTGTATGTTCCTTCTGTAAGTTTTTGTGTTTCAGTATCAAATTTTCCTTTTAATGTTGTTTTGCCGTTTTTAGTGATTGTTCTAACCAACAGCTTGTCTGTGTTTGGCTGAAATCTGCCTGTTTTTATAATTTTTTCACCGCCGGCTGTCGTTTCTTCGAGTCTGCCTATTCCTGCGATGAATTTACCTGAGAATTTTTTACCATCTTTAATTATTAGGATTTCTTCGTATGCTGCTTTTTCTCCTTCTGCCGTTGCGGTATCAGCTTCTGTCGTTGCGGCTATTCCTGTCGCTTCAGCTGTTTTACCTTCCGCTGTCGCGGTAATTGCCATTTCTGCGGCTTGTTTTGGAGAGATTGTTTCTTTTGCTTTTTCTGCAGTTGGAGCTGGAGCAGGTGCTGGGGTCGCTTTTTTTGCAACGACCGGTGCGGCAGGAGCAACTGGCACAACTGGAGCTGTTTCAGCTGTCATTGGAGCTCCAACTCTTGCGGTTGGGGCTTCTTTGCTTTTCGCAAAGACCTCACCTTCTCCTTCTGGTGTTACAAAAAATCCTTCTCTTAATTTCTCTAACGCTTTTCTTAACCTTGCTATGTTTTTTTCTATTTTTGTTTTTTGTTCTGTATCGCTTTCGTTGTTATATCTTGCTTCTTCTTCCGAAATTATTTTGTCAATTTTATCAATTTGTTCTTGTTTTGTTTTGTTTTGTTCAGGAGTGTTTGCCTCTTCAAATTGTTTTACTTCCGGTCCTTTGGCCGCTGCTTCAGTCCTTCCCCCCGGAGTTGCTGTTTTTGCTCTATCTAGTGCTTCTTGTTGTGCTTTTCTGTCTGCTTCTGAAAGGCCGGATTCATCAGGTGCTTGTGGAGCGGCCGGTGCTTGCGGACCTGCAGGTAGTACAGTTTGTCCAAACTCTTCCATCTCTTTGTTTGAGGCCTCAAATTTTTCTATAAATTTTTCTTCTGTTACGCCTTTTGCGATGCTCTCTGCAAATTCTCTTCTCAATTTTTTTGCTATGAATTTTTCTTTGCCTTTAACTATCCTCAAAAGTTCTGCGTATACCGCTTTTTTTATTTCTTTTGGATCTTTTAGGTCTTTAAGTTTTTGTTCAAAATCTGCTTTTAATATAAAACTTCTTGGAATTCCTTTTACTTCAAAAATGATTCTATCTTTTCTGTCTTTTTTACCTGGTTTTTTGCCTATCTCAATTCCGGTTTTTTGATCTTCCAGATATTTATTAAACTCTTCTCGAGTCATATTTTTCGGCTCTTTTGTAGCTTCCGGTGCGGCTGGTTTTCCGTTTTCCGGAGACGGTGTGTCGTAAATAAATCTGTTTTCTTTTGAAGATATTTTTTGATTGTAATTAGATATACAATCTAGGAATTTTTTGATAGCCATTTTGTTTTTGTTTTTATGCTCCTGATAGGGGAGTCAATTAAATTTATCATAATATTATACCAAAAAAACCTTCTTTAAGCAAGTGTTGTTTTTGGGGGGAATTTATAGTATTCTTTTCCTATGAAATTACCTTTGATTTTAGTTAATTTTAAGGCATACGAGCAGGCGACCGGTGAAAGTGCCGTGGCTTTGGCAAAAATTCATGAAAAAGTTGCGAAAGAAACAGGTGCAAATATTTGCATCGCTGTTTCCGCGCTCGATTTGGCCAGAGTTTGTAGTGAAGTTTCAATTCCTGTTTTTGCTCAACATACGGATTTTGAAGGTTACGGAAGCCATACTGGGCATATTTTGCCGGATATGGTGAAAGAAGCTGGTGCTTATGGAACTCTTCTAAATCATGCGGAATTCCAGCTTGAAGATGAGACATTGGAGAAGTGTATTTTGGCTTCAAAACGCGCCGGACTTTTTGTTGTTGTTTGTGCGAATGATCCGCAGAGAGCTGTTAAAGTTTCAGGATTTGATCCTGATTTTGTTGCTGTTGAACCTCCGGAGTTGATCGGTGGAGATATTTCCGTGTCAAAAGCCGAGCCCGCGATTATAGAAAAAACTGTCGATTTGGTCGGTAAGGGAAAAGTTTTGGTTGGCGCCGGTGTGAAAACCGGAGAGGATATCAAAATAGCTTTGGCGCTTGGTGCGAGTGGTGTTTTATTGGCTTCAGGAGTCGTAAAAGCGAATGATCCTTATTCTGTTTTAATGGATCTTGTTAGTGGTCTTAATTAATTAACAAATTCACATGAAAATAGAAATTTATCGTGATGGAATTACTTTGAGTGAAACTGAGGAAAGTTTTATCCGTGAAAAAATTGAACATTTGGCAAAATACGCCGACAGAATTGACGACGAGGCGACAATCGTTCAAGTGAAAGTTGCAAAAAATAAAATAGAGATAACGATGTATGTTCCTCATTCTGTGATTAGGGCTGAGGAAGGTGGCGAAACGATGGACGGCGCTATTAAAAATGTTTGTGAAAAACTTGAAAAACAAATTGAAAAATATAAAGAATCCGAGGAAAGAAGGACTACGGACGGCGACTTTCTGCCTTCTTCAACATTGGAAAATGTTCTTGTGGCGCAGGATGAATTTGGCGTTATGTCGAATGTGATAAAACGAAAAAAATTAAAAAAACTTAAACCGATGTCGGAGGAGGAAGCGATTACGCAAATGGAACTTATTGGCCATGATTTTTTCGTTTATAGGAATGAAGGCGATGGGGCTGTTCATGTCGTGTATAAGCGAAAAAGTGAAGATGGATATGGGACAATAGATGTGGACGAAGAAGCTTAAGCTTTCTGTTTTTGGAGTCCTAATTCCATGAAAAGTATGAATAAAATTAACATGTCGTTTTTGAAAAACGGTGTGTCAATCATGCCATGAAGCAAGAAATAGAGAAGGATAAATGTGAAAATTAACGGAGAGGTTTTGTCTGTGGAATTTTCCGACAAGAAGGTCTTTTTCAGCACTCTGTAAATGCAGATTGTTATGAACAGAAGCCCTAAAACGCCATACTGAAAAATGAATAAAAAGAAAATATTGTGGGGTTGCAGTACATAATAATCGAGAGGTTTGTGTCCTAAAACTTTGTCTGCAGTTTGTAAATAATATTCTTGGAACTGTCCTTGCCCAAGTCCGAAAAGAAGAGTGGAAGGCTCTTTTGCGAGGTGCAAAGATGTTTTCCAAATTTCTTGCCGTTCGTTTAAGCTGGAATAATTTGTTTGGAAGGCAGGAAGTATTTTTGTGTAGAAAACTCCGACAATTACAATTATGCCTATCATCGTGAGTGCGATTTTTGTGGCTTTAGACCTGAGGATTTTGATTTCGCTGTTGTTTAACACGTAAAAAGAAATCACTAAAAAGCTTCCAAGAATTGCTCCGGCCGAGCGTGTTGCTAAGATTAAAATCAAAAGTAAAATAGATGAAATTAAATTTGTTTTTGATTTTGTGTTTTTTATAAATTCCAAAACGAAAAATATAAAAAACGGAGTCATGTAATATGCCAAATAAACAGCCGCATCGAGCGGGCCGAGCAGTCTTAAATCATACGCGACGTTGTATCCTAAAGAATTGTAAATTACAGAAAAAATTCCGAAAAAAATCGCACCAAATCCTCCAAATTTTATTGCTGAAATTTTTTCTTCGGTTGTTTTAAATGTTTCCAAAAACAAATAAACGAATGCAATCGCAAAAACAAAAAATTTCAAATATCTTATGAAATATAAATAATTTAATGGATCTACTGTTAATACGGAAATGGCTGTTAGAAGCACAAAAATCGTTATTGTCTTGTGCTTGTAAAAGTTTTTAATTTTTTCTAAAACGTTTTTTAAAAAAACAGATTCTATGAAAAATGAAAGTGCTGTTGATGCTATTAAAATTTCTTGAAGATTTGTCGGGTATGAAAATATTTTAAATTTTATTAAGTAAGACTGAAGAAAAAAAATGTTTGCAAAAAGCAAGATTTTCGTGAGATGACTAAAAAAAATTCCAATATTTGATTTCGTTTTTTCCGGCATATATGTATAGTATATTTCAATTATGGAAATTATTGAAGGACAAGTTGTAAAAGGGTTCGGTCTCGGAAAAAATTTGGGATTTCCCACTGTAAATATTTTGTATGACGGAAAACTTTCCGGCGTTTTTGCAGGGAAAATTTTTATTGACGGAAAAAGTTTTTTTGCCGCAATACATGTCGGGAAAAGACCTACTATAAGCGAAGAGATGCCTGTTCTTGAAGCTCATGTTATTTATGATTTTAAAGAGTTTGACGGGAAAAATCTTGTCGGAGAAAAAATAAAAGTGGAAATATTAAAAAAAATTCGTGAGACGAAAAAATTTGCAGATTTGAATGAGCTTAAAAAGCAGATTGCGAAAGACGTCAAAGATGTGGGATACTTTGTTAAAGAAAAACATTAAAATTTATGTTTAATTTTTTAAGAAAAGTAATTCCGGATTCTCATCCATTAAGGCTTCTTTATCACAAAATTTCGGCTTTTTTTGCGGCGCTTTTGAATTTTTATCCTGCTGACAATATGATAGTAATAGGTGTCACTGGAACGAACGGAAAAACTACGACTGTAAATCTTATTACAAATATTTTGACGACTTGGGGGCAAAAAGTCGGCATGACTTCGACTGTAAATTTTCAAGTCGGTGCCGCAAAATGGACGAACACTACAAAGCAAAGTACTCTTGGCGCATTCAAGCTTCAGGGCTTATTAAAGCGCATGAAGAACGAGGGTTGTAAATATGCCGTTGTTGAAGTTACGTCTCATGCTGTTACTCAGTCCAGAATTTTTGGAATAAATTTTGATGTTGGAGTTTACACAAATGTTACTCCTGATCACATAGAATATCATGGTGGTTTCAATAATTATTTAAATGAAAAAGGAAAATTTTTCAAAAAAGTTTCTATGGATCCGAAAAAAGCTGGAGTTCCAAAAGTGCTTGTTTTAAACGCGGACGACCAATATTACAATTTTTTCAATCAATATGTTTCCGACAGAAAAATAACTTACGGGATGAATTATGCGACGGTTTATAGTGAGAATGTTGAGAGCACTGCCGGCGGTTCAAAATTTATTTTGCATGTTCCTAATAATGCAATTCCTGTGGAAATAAAGCTTCCAGGGCAGTTTAATGTTTATAATGCTCTTGCGGCGGCGAGTGCGTGTCTTTCAATCGGGGTGCCTCTTGATGTTATCAAAAAAGGTTTGGAGGAAAGTAATGGTGTGCCGGGTAGATTTGAGCATGTTTATGCGGGACAACCTTATAGTATTGTTGTTGATTATGCTCATACTCCTGAGGCGCTTGAGAGTTTGACTCAGCTTTACAGAGGGCTTGCGAAAGGCAAATTATATACTGTTTTTGGGGCGACCGGAGGGGGAAGGGATAAATCGAAACGTCCAAAAATGGGAAAAGTTGTACATGAAAATTCCGATTATGTAATAGTGACGGATGATGATCCTTATTCTGAAGATGAATGGGGTATTATAGAGCAAGTTTCTACCGGAATTCCAAGAAAGGAGGGGCATGATTTTTGGAAAATTCCTGACAGGAGAGAAGCAATTCGTTTGGCGCTTACTATGGCCAAAGAAGGGGATTGTGTGATTGTTGCGGGGAAGGGGTGTGAGGAGGTTATTATGCTTCGCGGAAAGCGTCTTCCTTGGAATGACAAACAGGTTATTGAGGGGCTTTTAAAAAGGGAAATTAAAATTTCTGTTACGTAATTTTTTTAATATGGATGGATTTGTTTTGGTTGATAAAGCAAAAGGTGTTTCGAGTTTTTTTGTTGTGAGAGTTCTGAGGCGAATTTTTGGAGTGAGGAGAGTCGGGCATGGAGGAACGCTTGATCCGTTGGCTACAGGACTTCTTGTTGTCGGGGTCGGGAAAGCGACAAAATCTTTGAGTAAATTTTTGGGCTGTGATAAGGAATATAAAGTTACAGGTCATTTTGGTCTTGTTTCGGAGACTTATGACGAGGAAGGACCTGTTTCTGAGAGTTTGCCTGCTTCGAGAAAGAAAGAATTGGAAGATTTGTTTGAAGATGATTGTCAGAAAATAAAAGATGTTATAAAGGAAAAATTTATTGGTGAAATTTTGCAGATGCCTCCTAAGTTTTCAGCGTTAAAAGTAGGAGGACAGCGAGCGTATGATTTGGCCAGAAAGGGCTTGGAGGTCAAGCTTGAGCCGCGCAAAATTTTTGTTCAAGAGTTTAAAATAATGAAGATTGAATATCCTAAAATTTCTTTTCGAATAAAGTGTGGTAGCGGTACTTATATTCGTTCTCTAATTCATGATTTGGGGCAGGTTTTGGGCGTTGGTGCATACGTAGAAAAACTTCGAAGGACCAAGATTGGAGACTTGGATGTAGAAAATGCTTTAAAAATTGAAGAGGTGGAAAAGTTGTTCCGCGAAGGCAAGCCGGAGGTTTTCCTTAAGGAGGTAAAGTAGAAATATCTCTTCAGAGCTTAAGCTTTTTTAGTCTGAAGAAGTTTTGTCTGAAATATTATTCAAGAGCGCATTGCGTTTATTTTCATGAAGGATTGAACTTAAACAAAAGAAGCCTAAGCTCTTGGGTAATATTTCAGACAAAACACTTAAGTCTATAACGAACGCAATGCGCTCTGAAGAGATATTTCTACTTTACCTCTAACTAAAAACATATCATACTTGCCTTCGTGGAAAACTTTTTCTCAAATTATATTTGGATTTTTGTCTCTTCTTTTGTTTTGTGTTTTATCTTTGTTTTTTTAGCGACAAAGATTTTTCCAAAGATCGGACTAATGGATCGCCCTGAGAAATATGGGCTTAAGAGAGCGCCAATTCCTTATTATGGAGGTGTCGCAATTTACTTGGCGTTTTTGATTTCTTTGATTATTTTTGTGCCTTTTGATGTTCGCGTAATCGGTCTTTTTGTCGGTGGAACTTTGATTTTTTTGCTTGGATTTTTTGATGATAAATTTTCTTTAAGTCCTTTTCTTCGCTTGTTTGTGCAGTTTTTGGCGGCACTGATCTTGGTGTTTTTTGGAATAGGAGTGCTTTCTATAAAACTTCCTTTTCTTGGAAATATTGATTTTACTTCAATAAAAATAGCTTTTTCTGTCTTTGATTTTGAAATGATTGTTTATCTTTTTGGTGCAATTTTTACTGTTGTTTGGGTTCTTGCAATAATCAATGCTATGAATTTTGTTGACGGAATAAGTGGCTTAAATAGCGGTGTTTCCGCTATCGCTTTTTTTGTGATTTTTCTTTTGAGTATTCATCCCGGAATTCATGAAAATCCTGCGGGGCAATTTTCTGTCGCAACTATTGCGCTTATTTTGTCTGCGTTGGCGTTGGCATTTTTTCTATTCGATTTTCATCCTCCAAAAATTTTGATGGGGGATAGTGGTAGTACGTTTTTTGGCTTTATGGTAGCGACTCTTGCTATTTTCTCCGGTGGAAAAGTTGCAACCGCTTTTTTGGTTTTGGGTCTTCCGATTCTTGATATGGTTTGGGTTGTTTTCCGAAGAATTTTGTCCGGTCAAAGTTTTTGGCGAGGTGATTTGAAACATTTACACCATAGACTTTTAAACGCAGGACTAAGCGAAAAAATGGCCGTTTTGTTTTATCTTTTTGTTGTCGCTGTTTTTGGATTTACCGCTGTTTCTTTTGTGAGTGCAGATCAAAAATTCTTTATAATTATCGGACTTTTTATATTGATGTTGCTTTTGGGATCCGCTCTTATTTTCCTCCCAAAAATAAAAGAAAAGAGGAATTCCAAAGTAAAATGATTTTTCATATTCTCGTTTCTTGTTTTTGTGCTTAATTTGGAGTATAAAGCACATGGGTTTTTCAAAAATTTATGGGAGATATTGTTTCTGACATAAAGGACAGGCTTGATATTAGCGACGTTGTTTCGCAGTACGTTCAGCTAAAACGCGCAGGGCATAATTTTAAGGGTTTATGTCCGTTTCACAGTGAAAAGACGCCGAGCTTTGTTGTAAGCCCTGAAAAACAGATTTGTCATTGTTTCGGTTGCAATAAAGGCGGAGATATTTTTGGTTTTATTCAAGAGGTTGAAGGTGTCACTTTTGCCGAGGCTATCAAGATATTGGCGGATCGTGCCGGACTTAAAATTGAAACTTCAGACAAGGCTTTTAAAAAAGAAGGTAAAACTGAAAAAGATGAATATTATGCCGCTCATGAGCTAGCTTGTGAGTTTTTTGAAAAACAACTTCTTTCTACAAATGATGGAAAAAAAGTTTTGGAATATTTGTATTCTCGCGGAGTTAAAGATGAAACTATAAAAGAATTTCGTATAGGCTTTTCTCCTGACAGCTATGATGCTCTTCATACTGAGCTTTTGAAGAGTGGCGTTAAAAAAGATGTGTTAATAAAAAGTGGATTTGTTTCCGTGAAAAATATTTCTTCGGATCAAATTTTTGATAAATTCAGGATGAGACTTATGTTCCCGATTTTTGATTCATTCGGCAGAATTTGCGGGTTTGGCGGACGTGCACTTCAGGCCGACCAGATGCCAAAATATTTGAATTCTCCGGAGGATGTTATTTACAGTAAAAGTAAGGTTTTGTATGGTTTTTCTCATGCAAAAAAATACATAAAAGAAGCGAATAGTGTGGTTTTTGTTGAAGGTTATTTTGATGTGATTATGCCTTATCAGGAAGGAGTTAAGAATATTGTTGCGACTAGCGGAACGGCTTTGACAAAGGAACAAGCTAAAATGATGAGTCGAGTTACAAAGAATGCTGTAACTTCTTTCGACACCGATAATGCCGGATTTGAGGCTACCAGAAGGGCTTACGAGATTTTGCAACTTGAGGGGTTCAATGTAAAAACCGTGTTTGCTTTTGATAAAAAAGATCCTGCCGATTATGTGAAGGAAAATGGCGGAAATGCCTTTAAGGATGCCGTTTTGGGAGCGAAAGATTTCATAAGTTTTTATATGGATAGGCTTATCAAGGATTTTGATGTTGCGACTTTTGATGGTAGAAAAAATGTTATGAGCTTGCTTATGCCTTTTTATAAAGTAATGACGCCTACCGACAGGGATTTTTACGTTAAAGATCTTGCAGGAAAAATTTCCATGGGTGAAAAAGTTCTTTATGATGAAATAGATAGTTATAAATTGCCAAAAGATCATCCTGCTCGACAAAGTTTTCAGGAGAATTCTTCAGGTGATGTGTCTGTTAAAAAATTTGAAATAGGCGTTTCTGAAATTATTATCGGAATTATTTTTGGGTATTATCATCTTTTCTCTGAAATATCAGCAGTTTTGAGTGAGGATGATTTTGAAGAGGACTTTAAAAATATTTACAAAGAGTGCTTAAATCAGTATAATTCGACCCGAATTCAGGCGGGGAAGTGGGACTTCGAAAGCGAGGTTTTTGGCCGTCTGAAAGCCGATATCTCTGTTTATGTGCTATATGTCGAGGATAAATATCAAGATTTTTCCGATGTAGCCATGACGTTGGAGGTAAAAAAACTGGTTGACAAGACTAGACAAAGTCGTAGAACAAACGCTCTGAAATTTGTGCAGAACAAGATAAAAGAAGCTGAGAAGGCACAGGATAAAGAGGCTTTATTAAAACTTTTACAGGAGCAACAAATATTATTATCTAAATAATTCAAATGGCTCGAACAAGCAAATTTATAAGTCAACCGACGGATGATCAATTGTCCAAGTTCCCAAAAGAGGTTCAGGAACTTGTTAAAAAAGGGAAAGGACAAGGTTTTATAACTCAGCAGGAGCTTCTTAAGGCTATGCCTAATGTTGAAGAGGATCTTATTCTTTTGGATGAGCTTTATAGCATGTTTATGGATATGGGTATTGAGGTTCTTGACACTAAAGATGCGTTTATTTTGGAAGATGATGATCTTTTCCCGGTTGAGGATGAAGCTGTTGTGCCTGAAATTCCAGGTGAGGTTCCGGAAGAGAAACTTTTTGATATTGTTGCGGTTAAGGACAAAAAACAGAAAAAAGAAGCTGAATATAAAGAAATTGCGAATGATTCCATAAGGCTTTATTTGTGCGAAATAGGGCGTGTGCCTCTTCTAAATGCGAAGCAGGAGGTTGAGCTTGCCAGAAGGATTGCGAAAGGCGATCAATCTGCAAAATCAAAGCTTGCCGAGGCTAATTTGAGGCTCGTTGTAAGTATTGCGAAAAAATACATTGGACGTGGACTTTCTTTCTTGGATTTGATTCAAGAAGGAAATATCGGACTTTTCCGTGCCGTAGAAAAATTTGATCCAAATAGGGGATTTAAGTTTTCCACTTATGCGACTTGGTGGATTAGGCAGGCTATAACTCGTGCGATTGCCGATCAGGCCAGAACAATCCGTATTCCGGTTCATATGGTTGAAACTATAAATAAATTGACTCATGCGCAAAGAAGGCTTGTTCAAGAGCTTGGTCGTGAACCGCTTGTTGAAGAGCTTGCGGCTGAAATGGATATGGATATAAAAAAAGTTCGTCATATTTTAAAGATTTCACAGGATATCGTGTCTCTTGAGGCGCCGGTTGGTACTGAGGAAGACAGCAAACTTGGTGATTTCATTGAGGATGATGATGCGCTTTCGCCTTCAGAATCTACAAACAGACAGCTTTTGAAAGAAAATATTCACGAAATGCTACAATATTTGTCTCCACGTGAGAGAAAGATTATTGAAATGAGATTTGGGCTAAAGGATGGAGTGGGGCATACTCTTGAGGAAGTTGGACAGGAATTCAGAGTTACACGTGAAAGAATAAGGCAAATTGAGGCGAAAGTACTTCAGAAGTTGAAAGAGCATCCAACAAGTGCTAAAATTCGCCCACACTGAACTATAAATGATTAATTAATATAAACTTAAAAATATGAATAACTTATTTGTTCAAGAAGATGATTTGTTTGATAACAGCGCTATTGTTTCCAGTTTTACAAGCGATGACGACGATGATGATGGTCAAACTGTAAAGTCTGAAGAGTATGTTGATGAGGAAGACGAGAAGGCTGAAATGGATTTGAGAGAGCAATATGAGATTGATTATGATGAAGAAATGATTACTGAGGATGGGAAAAAAGTCACTCTTATTACTAAAGATGGCTTGGATAAGCTTAAAGATGAATTGAAATCTTTGAAAGATGTGAAAAGAAAAGAGGTTGCTGGCAGAATTAAGGAAGCTATTTCATATGGAGATCTTTCCGAGAATTCCGAATATGAAGAAGCTAAAAATGAGCAGGCTTTTGTTGAAGGAAGAATTCTTGAGCTTGAAGAGAAAATTAAAAATGCAAAAATTATTTCAGGACGTAAAAAAGTTACTAAAACTGTTCAACTTGGTACTACCATTCATCTTAAAAATCTTACAAAGGGAAAAGATGATCTTGAGATTTATACTATAGTCGGTTCTACTGAAGCTGATCCTTTTTTGGGAAATATCTCGAATGAATCTCCACTTGGAAATGCTCTACTTGATAAGGAAAAAGGAGATAAAATAAAAGTTATTATCCCTGCGGGAACTGTTGAATATTTGATTGTAAAAGTAGACTGATTATTTCTTTCTCTTTTTTGCTGAGTAATTTGTTTCTTTTTTTACTTCTTTTCTAAGTGTGCTTTTTGGATTTGAAAGTTCTCTTTTGTAATCTGTCCTGTGAATTCTAATGTAGCGATAAAGCATGTATGCAAGCCCTAGAAGGGACACGTAAAGCACAAATCTCATTCCAAAATATGGAATATTTTCGTACCTTGATCCTAGAATAAAGAGGAATAAAAGACCGAAAAGTACCAAGTTTCTGCTCGTGTTTTTGAACATTCTTTTAAAAGCGAAATCGTATTTTTTTCTGTTGTTATAGATAAACATAAATGCAATTCCAGCTACAATCAATAATCCTGAAACTATCAACATCGGCAAGTAATAGGCAAAATCTGAGCCTGGCATCGTGTCGAAAAGATATTTTAGAAATGTGTTTACTTTTTCCATGTTTTTTTGAATTTATTAATAATTTTTTTTGCGGTAGTCGAATTATAGCGTAGATATAAAAATATTCCAGCTGATATTGCTATAAGTCCGGCTATTATTTGTGGAAATCTTATTCCTAAAATCATGATTGCATCGTCTCCTCTCAAAAATTCCTCTAGAAATCTCAAAAAATTGTAGGCGGTTATTCCTAAAATGCCTATGAATCCTGTTTTTTCCAAGTTGGAAAATTTCTCTATACGATTTATCAAGATTAATCCCGCCGCGATTATTGCTGTATAGATAAAGGAATATATTTGTGTCGGATGAATTGGTACGGTGTATTTTATTGAAGGGCTTTCGAAGTTTACGCCCCACGGTAATGAAGTTTCGTGTCCGTAATTTGATCCTTCAAAAAATGCTCCGATGTTTCCGAATGCGATTGCTATTAATGATGCCGGAACCAAAACGTCCAGCCATTTGAAAAAATCTTGATTATTCTTTTTGCAGATTATATAAAAATAAATAAAGAAGGCTAAGACCGCTCCGCTGAAACTAAGCCCTTTGTCCCATATGTAAAATAAATTCAAAAATGTTTGAAGTGAAAATTCATAAAAATATGATTGATAATTTTCAATTATTGCAAAAACTCTTGCTCCGATTACTGTCCAAAGAATAAGCTTTAATGTGTTTTCGCTTAAGAACTGCAGTTTTAAGCTGTTTCTTTCCGCTAAAATTATTAGGGCGTATGTTCCTGCAATAATTCCTATTGTTATAAAAAACCAGAGTGAATTTATTGCGAAGTATTTTGTCTCGAATAATATTGGGTTCATTTTTTTAAGTTATTCTTTTTAAAAATTTAGTAAAACTAAAACGCTACCAAATAAAAATCCTACAGGGAGCAAAATATTTGCGATGATGTTTTTTTTGAAGAAATTTATTTTTAATGAAGTTCCTGCGTGCATTAAAAATAATATTCCGAGAATGTATTTGAAAATATGGCTTTTATAAACGAAAAACCCTTGTGGTATTTCCGTGAATCCGAAATTTTTTGTTGTGATTATTATTGAAACAAAATAATAAATTAGATAGAAAACCAGCAACCATCCTGTTAAAGAATTTAATTCTTCTATCGCGGGTTCTATAAATTTTTCTTCTACATTCAATGTTTCTTCTTGGCCTTCTTGGTTTGCTTCACGTTTTTTTAACAATGCCTTTGCTTGGGCAAGACTGTGTACCGCTTTTTTTCTTGTCGCCCATATTGTTTTTATCGCATTTTTTACTTTGTCTTTGTATTCTTTTGTCGGCTCTTTAAAATACATTTTTACAAATTCCCATAGTTGATGGTTGTATGCTCTTATTTGTTCTTCTATTACTAATATTTGAGGTGGTTTTTCAAATGATTTTTTTATCCATGTTAAGATTCTTTCTGTTAATTTTAGTTGCGTACTTTCTTTTTTTTGGTTTGGTCGAGATGCCTGCCATCTCTCGATTTTGCTTATTATGTCCTCTGACAGCGATGTTGGTGCTGATGATTTATGAAGTTCTTTTACCAACTTTTGTGTCTCCATCTCAAGGTGTATTTTCTTTTCAAAATATCCTTTTTCTATAAGTACTTTCTCTTGAGTTCTAATTGTTTCTAAAAGATCTTCCGCGGTTTGAAGTATGTAATTTAAATTTGTGCTGTTTTTTATTCTTAGCAATTTGTTTATTTTTTTCTCTATCTCACTTCTTTGGTCTAAAGTAAAATCTTCGTCGAATTTCACTAAGAGTTCGTTGATCTCTCTTAAAAGATTTTCAATTTTTTCTTTTACAAATGTTTCTTCCTTTCTTTGTTCCTCGCTTTTATTTTTTTGTTTTTCATCTTCCACATTTTTTTTCTCTATGAATTCTTGCATTTTTTTATTGCCTGTTTTTCTTGCTTCATTTATTTCTTCTTCTGTCGCTCCGTCTTTCCATATGGCTGTAACAACAAGCGAATAGCCTGTCGTGAGTTTTGAAAAAGCTTCATCCGGATCTTTTGCGGGGATTGTTCCGGAGACTAATTTTGAATTTGCATCTATCGCTTCGAAAATATATTTAGTCAAAGATTCATCGTGTTTCGGAAGTTCTTGTGTTTTTTCCAACGTCAAAATTGAAAATCCGAGATTGTTTAACTCGGTCCTGGCTGTTTGTTCGTCTGGAGCTTCCACTGTTCCTGTAAGTTTTTTTCCGTCTTTATTTGCGACGATATATTTAAAAACTTCCATGGATTTTATTTTTTGATTTTTTTGCAGGCGTCAATGAACCCTTCAAATAATGGATGAGGTCTAAGTGGTCTGGATTTAAATTCCGGATGGAACTGACATCCTATCATAAATGGATGTCCTTTTATTTCAGCGATTTCAACGAGATTTTGTTTTGGGTTTATTCCTGAAAATATCATTCCGGCTTTTTCAAGCTGAGATTTGTAATCATTATTGAATTCGTATCTGTGTCTGTGTCTTTCGTCTATTAATGTTTTTTTATAAAGTTTATATGTTTTTGTGCCTTGTTTTATTTTGCATGGATATGAGCCAAGTCGAAGTGTTCCGCCTTTTTCTCTTTCCGCTGATTGTCCGGCAAGATAGTGAATAACATATTTTTCAGGTGGAAGTTTTAGTTCTTCATCGAATTCTTCGGATGTTATTTTAGGATCTTTTAGTGCATTTCTTGCAAATTCAATTGTCATAATTTGCATTCCGAGACAAAGTCCGAGGTATGGAATTTTATTCTCTCTCGCGTATTTTGCTGCCAAGATTTTTCCTTCTATTCCTCGTGATCCAAAGCCTCCCGGCACTATGATTCCGTCTGCTGTATGCAATAATTCCCATGTTTCTTTGTCTTTTTCTTCCAAACTTTCAGATGAAACCCAAAGCAAACTTAAGTCTCGATTATTGTGGTAGCAAGCGATTTTTAATGATTCAATCACACTTAAATATGCATCATCCAATCCGGTGTATTTACCGACTAATGCGATGCTCAATGATGGTTTCTTTGCTTTTATTTTTTCAACAACTTTTTCCCATTCTTTCATGTCTGGTTTTAATTTCCCAAGATTTAATTTGTCGGCGATAAGTTGAGTAATGTTATATTTTTCAAAATTTAAAGGTACTTCGTAAATTGTGCTTGCAGTAGGTGCTGGGATTACATATTCCTCTTGAACGTCACAGAATAAAGAGATTTTCTTCAAAATTTCTTTTTTCATTGGATAATCCGCTCTTGCTAAAATCATATCAGGCTGTATGCCTATAGATCTTAATTCTTTTACTGACGCTTGTGTCGGTTTTGTTTTTAATTCTTTTGCCGCTGCAAGATAAGGTAAAAGCGTGAGGTGAACAAAAAATGTGTTCTCTGCTCCAAGTTTATATCTTAATTGTCTTATTGCTTCAAGAAATGGCTGTCCTTCAATGTCTCCGACAGTTCCGCCTATTTCTACCAACATTACGTCGCATTTTGACTCTTCTGCGGCTTTTGTTATTTTGTCTTGAATGGCGTCTGTTATGTGCGGAATTATTTGAATTGTGCGGCCAAGGAAGCTTCCTTTTCTCTCTTTATCAAGTACTTCGCTGTATACTTTTCCTGTTGTTACAGAGGAAAGTTTGCTTAGGCTTGTGTCTATAAATCTTTCATAATGTCCTAGATCCAAGTCTGTTTCGCCTCCATCATCCGTTACGAAGACTTCTCCATGCTGAAAAGGGCTCATCGTGCCCGGATCTACATTTAAATATGGGTCCAATTTTTGTGTGAATACTTTTAGCCCTGAAGCCTTGAGTAGTGCGCCGATGGACGCTGAGGAAATTCCTTTCCCTAATGAACTACAAACGCCTCCGGTGACGAATATATATTTACACAAATTTCTAAAATTAATTGCCCTTTCTTGTTTACTTTAGTCGAAGGAGGGAGAAAGTTCAAGTGATAAATCTTTGATTTATCTTGTTATATATCCTACTTTTGTTTTAACTTCTTTTAGCATTTTTTCAGCCAAGATTTTTGCCTTGTTAGAGCCATTTTCCAAGATGCCATAAACCATCTCTTTTTGAGAATATATTTTCTTATACTTTTCCCGTGCGTCTTTGAAGTATTCAAATATTTTTGCTAAAAGTAATTTTTTTGCATCTCCGTAGCCGAAACCTCCTTTTTTGTATTTTGCTTCCAATGATTTTGTCTCTTCTTTTGTCGCAAGCAATTTGTATATATTGAAGATATGACACTTACTTGGATCTTTAGGTTCTTCGAGTGGAGTTGAGTCTGTGACTATGCTCATAACTTGTTTTTTTAATTCGCTTTCTTCTGCGAAAATGTCGATAGTATTCCCGTATGATTTGCTCATTTTTTGTCCGTCAGTTCCTGGGACTACTGCAACTTCCTCTTTTATATATGGTTCAGGAATTTTGAAAGTTTCCCCGAATGTTCTGTTGAATGTTTCTGCGATATCTCTGCTCATTTCTATGTGTTGTTTCTGGTCTTTTCCTACAGGTACTAAGTCAGGTTGATAAATCAAAATGTCTGCCGCTTGTAAAACCGGATAATTGAAAAGGCCTACGCTTTCCTCTTTTTTGCCTTTTGCTTTTGCGTCTTTCCATGCGTGCGCTCTTTCCAAAAACGGCATTTTTACCAAGCAGTCGAAGATCCAACAAAGTTCTGCGTGTTGAGGAATTTCTGATTGTTTGAAGAAAACTGTTTTTTCCGGATCAAGTCCAAGGGCAAGATATGAAACTGCGATATCATAAGTGTTTGCTTGCATTTGTTTTGCGTCGTGGATTGTTGTTAATGCGTGTAGGTCTGCGATAAAAAGGAAGCATTCAAAATCTTTTTGCATCTCGATATGTTGGCGCATTGCTCCTAAATAATTTCCCAGATGGGGACGTCCGCTTGGCTGTATGCCTGATAAAATTCGTTTTTTATTTTTTTCTGCTGGCATGTTTTTTTTTATGATGTTGTATTTGGGTCGATGTCTATTTTTATAGACGTGTCCATTATAATCTCTTTTGTAATATTTTCTAATGTTTTATCCAAAATTTTTCTATCTACGGACTTTAATAGAATTATGTAGCGATATTTTTTGTATAATTTCATTAGGTATGCAGGATATTTTAAAACTTCGACTTCTGACATTGCGTTTAATTTCGAAAGAATTTTATTTATTTGTGTGTATAATTTTTCAGTTTTTTCCTGACATGTTTTTAAAGATTTGTCTTCAATTATAATTTTTATTAGGCTTGAGAATGGGGGATTGGACAGCAGTTTTCTTTGAATTATCTCGTATTTGAAAAATTCATCATAAGAATTTTCTTGTGTGTATTTTAGTGCAAGATTTTCCGGATTGTATGTTTGAATTATTACTTTTCCTTTTGTGTCTGTTCGGCCTGCGCGTCCTGAAACCTGAGTTAAAAGTTGAAAGTTTTTTTCTAATGTTTTGAAGTCTGGAATGTTCAATCCGATATCTGCCAAAATTACGCCTACAAGGTTTACAAGCGGCAAGTGTAAGCCTTTTGCTATCATCTGTGTGCCGATGAGGATATCTGCTTTATGGTCACGAAAATCTTTGTATATTGTTTTGAAGCTGTCTTTTTTGCTGGTTGTGTCTTTGTCGGCTCTGACTACTTTTGCTTTTGGAAAAAGTAATTTTATTTCTTTTTCTATTCTTTCTGTTCCTATTCCTAAAAATCTAATGTTGACTCCTTCGCAGTTTGGACATGTAGAAGGAGGTTTTGAAATTTTGCCGCAGTGGTGACAAATTAGAGTAGGGGAGCCTAATGTTTTTTCGTGATATGTCATCGGCATTTCACAATCATCGCATTTGTATGCGAATCCGCAGTCTCTACATACTACTGAAGAAGATGAGCCTCTGCGATTTAAAAATAAAATTGCTTGTGTGTTTTCTTTAAGAATTTTTTGTAATTCTTGTTGTAATCTTTCACTAAATATAGAATGGTTTTGTTTTTTAAATTCTTCTCTTAAGTCTACGATTTCGACTTCAGGTAGCGGGATATTGCCGATACGATTTAAAAGTTTTATTGTCGAATTTTTAAGTTTTTCCGCTGTTTCTATTGATGGAGTTGCGCTTCCGTAAACTATTTTTATTTGTCGGTCTTTTGATAATTCTTGAATTTTTTCAGCTATTTTTTGCACGGAATATCTAGGTGAATTTTCTTGTTTATAGGAAGATTCATGCTCCTCATCTATTATTATTAAGCCCAAATCTTTGAATGGTGTGAAGATTGAAGAACGTGATCCTATTATTAATTTTGATTTTCCTTCGGATATGTCTTTCCAGTTTTTTATGCGTTCTCCTTCGGCAAGTTTGCTGTGTATTACTGATGAAGTTATCCCAATAGATCTTTCAAAGTATTCAATTGTTTGCGGAGTTAGTGCAATTTCGGGGACAAGTATCAAAACTTGGAGATTTTGATTTATAAAATGTTTTGCCAGATGTACATAAACCTCTGTTTTGCCAGATCCGGTCACTCCTTGTATCAAAAAAGTGTTCGAAGAGTCTTTTAATATTTTATCTATCGCTGATTGTTGTTCTTCTGTTAAATTCTTTTGTTCAGAACTAATAATTTGTTCGACTTCTTTTGTTTTTGCTTTTCTTGTGCGGATTTTAGCTTGTGTTGCTGTTAGTAGTTTTTTTGGTATAAACAGCTTTATTATTTGGTGGATAGGGCAGTAGTAATATTCGCTAATCCACTTTAATAACTCTATTTGACTATTTGTCAAAACCGGATATGGTAGCATTATTTCCTTTATTTCCAGTGTTTTGAATGCGGGTTTTTCTTCTGAAATTTCTAAAACTATTCCTATTTTTTGTGAATTTCTGATTGGAGCTTTTACGAGTGATCCTTTCTCAACATTTAGTTCTTCAGGAATTTTATATGTCAAAGTTGAATTCAATTCTTCCAAGGAATTGTCTTTTGTGTTTTTGAAAATTATTTTTTGTGGAAATAAAACTTGTGCATATTTCATGCTCGGATTATAGCACAAAAACTTTTAATCTTTACATGTCGCTTAATGAAGAATTTTCGGCGGCAAGTTTTAGTTCTCTTAGTCTTTCTTCTTTTTCGTGTCCTTTTTTATTTAAGATTTTGAATAAAATTGGAATCACTATAAGTGTAAGAAGTGTTGACGTTGAAAGTCCGAAGATTAATGATGCGCCCATTCCGGCCCATGTTTCATCTGTAAGAGTGATTGGAATCATTCCTATAATTGTTGCTGTCGATGTAAGGAAAATTGCTTCAAGTCTCGATTTTGCCGCATCTACAATTGCCTCTATAAATGGAATTCCAACTCTTAAATTTAAGTTTATTTTGTCCACAAGTATGACGGCGTTTTTAACAACGACTCCAAATAAGGCCACTACTCCGATTAAAGCGGGGAATGACAATGTTAATCCCATTGCAGTAAGTCCGTAAAATACTCCTGTTACGGCAAATGGAATTGTCGCCAAAATCATTAATGCTTTTTTGAAAGAATTGAATTGTAAAACAAGAGTCGCGACAATCAATATCATTGCTACAATCATGGCTTTTAATATTGAATATATTGATTCCATGTTTGTTTCTTGAAGTCCTCCAAAGCTTATTTCGTATCCTTTTGGAAGTTGTTCTTTTGCTATTTTTTGTTCAAATTCTGTTTGAATGTCTGCCGGAAGATGTGGTTTCTCAACACTTGCTGAGATTGAAACTGTTCTTTTTCCGTCTATTCTGTTTATTGCTGTTAATGATGATCCAAGGCTTATTTCCGCTATTTCACCAAGTGAAAATCTTTGTCCCATTGCGTTTGCTATTTTCAGTGTTTTTATTTTATCAATGCTGTCGAGCGAGTCTTTCGTGAAATTTGCTTTAACGCTTATTTCATCATTGTTCTGTAAAATTTTTGTTATTTCAGTACTGCTTAATGCTGTTCGAAGAAGCGATGATACTTGTGCTGTTGTTATTCCGTGCAGATTCATTTTGTCATAGTCCAATTTTACCGTGAATTCCCCGGGGCTTAATGTGATTGAAGTTTTTGTGTTAATAACTCCGTCGATTTTGCTTAAAATTTCCTTGTATTTATTTGCTTCTTTTTCAAGTGTTAACATATCTTCTCCTGAAATTGTTGCTTCTATATCGCTTCCTGTTGGAGGTCCGCCTTCCAATTCCACAACTTCTATTTTTGCTTCTTGTATGTCCTTAAATTCATTTCTTAATCTTTGTGAAATTTCATATGATTTCTCGGATCTTTCATCCAAAGGCAATAAATTTATTGCGAATTGTGCACGATTTGTTTGTGTGCTTGCGCTTGCTGATATGCTGTCTGACACGTTTACTCCTGCGGCTCCTACAACCAATGAAAAACTTTTTATGCTTTTTTCTTCAAGCAGTGTTTGAGAAATTTTTTCTGCGACTTCATTTGTTTTGCTTGTTGTAAGCCCAGGAGGCCCTTCGATGTTTACGTACATATTTTCACTATCCGCGGACGGTAAAAGTTCAGATTTTAAAATTCCCATTGCCGGCAATGAAACTGCTCCTAAAAATAATATTATTGTTATTAGTAATACTGTTGCTGTTCTTTTTTTGCTTGTTAAAATTCCTTTCAAAAAGTTTCCATATTTTGGGAGGAATTTGTCCATTTTTATTATTCCTCCGATAAGTCTTCCAAGGAAGCTTTTCTCTTTTGCGTCAGCCAAATAATGGTGATGTATTTTTGCTTTTATTTTATTAGGATCTGCGCTTTCTTCTATTATTAATTCTTCGTTTTTTATCAATTCTTTTTTTAGTGAATTTTTATAATATTTGAAAAATGCAAAGAAAATAAATCCAAATATCAAGATTAATGGAATTCCTAAAAATATATTGATTGAGCCGTTGAGTGTTGAAATTAAACTTATTAAAGTTATGCCGAATAAAATTGCCAAGAATGCTCTTATGTAGTTTCTTGTAAGCCTAAAACGCTCGAGGATTATGGCCATCGGATGATTAATGATAATGGCGATAATGAATGATGCGGCTAGTGTGATTGATACTGTAATAGGTATTGATCTGATGAAACTTCCTATTATTCCTGATGCTAATAAAAGAGGAATGAAAGCCCAAATTGTTGTTAAAGTTGTTGTTGTTAATAAAATTTTGTAATCGCGGAATACAAGCAACACCGCTTCTTCCGGAGTGAATTTCCCGGTTGAAAGATATTGTTTTGTGGCTTGTACTACAACTATAGCATCATCGACCAATAATCCGAGAGATAGTATTAATGAAAAAAGCGAAAGGAAATTTAATGATATTCCCAATGAATTCATCATCCCAAAACTTACACAAAATACGAGTGGAACTGCGAGTCCGGCGACGAAGGCTTCTTTTAATCCTACGAATAAAAATATGACAGTGAAAACTAAAATTACTGTTAATAATCCGTCTGTTGTGAGCTGATTTATGTTCTCTCTTATTATTTGAGACATGTCCATTATTGTCTCAACCTTGAGCTCTTTCGGAAAAGATTCCTTGATCATTTTGTCTATTATCACTTGTCCGTCGTCTTTTAATTCAAGGATTGAACTTCCTGTTTTTTTAATTAAATTTATTGTGATCGCGTTTTCCGGAGTGGCTCCTTTTAATGAGAATGTGTTTATTACATCTCTGTCTTGAGCCATTTCTAGCACATCTGCAACATAGCTTAATTTTATAGTTTGTCCTGAAGATGTTGTTATCGGCAAGTTTCTTAACTCTTTTACATTTGTTAATTTTCCGTTAGCTTTTATTGTGTATTCGTAGTTTGAAAGTTTTATTGAACCAAGTGGCAAAGAAAAATTATTTGCCTTGATGATGTTGTTTATTTGATCGATTGAGACTCCATAGTATTCGAGTTTTGCAGGATCATAGGCTATTTGTATTTCATAAATATCTCCTCCGCTAAGGCTTACTTCGCTTGCTCCCGGTAATTTTTTTAATTCTTCTTGAACCATTTCCGCATATTTCCTAAGGGTGAAACTATCGTATGGTCCTGTAATTACAAGAGTCCAAACCGGAGTGCTTGAGAAAGAAACTTCTTTTACATTCGGGTCGGAGGCTTCTTGCGGTAATTCGTTTTTTGCTGATAGTGCCGCCTCTCTCAGTCTGCTTATTGCATCTTTGATATCTTCTTCCGCGTTAAATTCCACTGTCGTTACGGCAAATGAATTTGATGCGGTTGATGTAATTTGTTTTACTCCGCTTAAATTTTGTATTTTATTTTCAATCTTTTTGATGACCATTTCTTCCATATCTTCAGGAGATGCTCCCGGCATAACTACGGTCACAAATCCGTATGGGATTTTCACTTCTGGCATCGCTTCTTGTGGTAGTGAAGACAAGGAATATATTCCCCAAATTATAATTCCGACTACTATCATAATTGTCACACGGAAATTTTTTATGAAAAAATTTAACCAAGTTTGTCCGTCTTTTTCTTGGTACTTAAGTGTGTCTAAGTAGAGAGAATCTGTGGATTTATTATTTTTAATTTCCATTAAATTTTTGCTATTTTTCTTGGAATTTTTACGTATACGTTTTGGCCGTCTATTATTGTTTTTGCTCCGTCAACAATGACTTTGTCGTTTGAGGAAAGTCCTTTTGAAATTTTTGCATTTTCTCCGATTATGTCTGCTATTTCCACTGTTGTTTTTTTTGCTTTTCCTTCTTCAAAAATGTATACATATTTTTCTTCAGTTCCGATTATTACCGAATCCAACGGAATGAAAAATGTGTTTGGATTTGCACTTGTGTTTACTATCGTTATTTTCATTTCTGCATTCTCGTTAACTGAGAACTGGCCTTGTGGAAGCGAGAAAACAATCTTAACTAATTTTGAAATTGGATCGGCCAACGGCGAAATTGTTTTTATTTTTGCCGGAATATATTTGCCGTTTATTTTGATTTCTGACACTGAACTCTTTGATATTTTTTTTGATGTGTCTATGTCTACATAAATTTCCGCTTCATAATTTTTTGATCCTATTAATTGTGAAACAGGGGATTGTGGGCTGACCATGTCTCCTTGATTTACTGTAATTCCTGCGATAATTCCGTCTGCCGGAGCTTTTACAAAAAGTCCGTTTGCTTGCGCTCTCATCATTTCTAAATTGATTTCAGCAAGTGTTAATTGCGACTCTGCTTGAACCAAAGAAAGATAACTTTTTATTTGTGTGCCCACATAATTTTGGTTTGCAAGGCGTAGGGGATCGTATGTCACTTCATTTAATCCAAGTTTTTTTTCTGTGCTTTCTTTTGTTATTTCGAGATTTTCTGCGGCGTTTTCTGATTGATTTAATTGGATTTGCAATTGATCCTCGGCTATTTGAGTTCCTGTTTCTGCGGCAGAGTATGAGTTTTCAGTGGTTTCAATTTGTCCTTCTAATTCTGAGATTTTTTTGTCTGTGTCCGTGATTGCTGTCGTCAATGTGTTGATTGTGTCTTGTTTAAGCTGTGCGTCTAATGAAGTGTCTGCGTTTACTTTATCCAGTTGGTTTTGTAGTTCGTCTTTTGCGTCGTAAAGACTGTCGCTTGCATCGTTTAAATCATCGATTACGTCTGAAAGTTTTTCCAAATCTTCTTCATTTTTTTCCTCCGTAAGATCTAAAATTTCTTCCAATAACTGTGCTCCTTCTTCGGCTGTGTCTATGCTGTTTTCCATAGACTGCATTTCCAAATTTGTAGCGTCGTATTGGTTTCTAGCTGAATTTAATTGAATTCTTGCTACATTTTCGGAAACTTGATTCCCGTCTATCGTTTGATTGTATCCTTCGACAGCCATATTGTAGCTGTTTTCGGCTATTTCAAGCTGACTTATGGCTGTATGTTTTGTGTCGTTTAATCCTCCTATTTCGAAAAGAACAGTGCCTTTTTTGACGCTCTGGCCTTCTTTTACGTTTACTTTTGTAATTTGGCCGGCAACAGAAGGGTAAATTTTTAGCTGTGTTTCAGCTTTAACTGTTGCAATTGTTTCTATATATGATTTTTGATTTTTTTGAACTTGAATTGTGCTTACGAGCGTACTGTCAAAATCTTCCGCGATGGCTTCTTCTGTTTGCACTTCTCGTGCAATTTTTTTGTTCAACAAAGAGTTTATTTCGTCTTTATATATGTATCCTGCGACGATCAATCCGATTATTACTAGAAATGATATGATTTTTTTCATTGTTTTGTGCTTATAGGTGCTTAATAGTGGTGAATTGTCCGCCATTTTGTCAAATCTGTCAAGGATTGAAATGTTTTAAATTACCTTTATTCGAAAGCTTTAATTCCTGCTGTAAAAACGACTATTGACAGTTTGACCTTTTTGCGTTAAAGTCTACTTCTTGGTTTTTTAATGTTTTATTTTATCCATCAAATTTATGGTTGAAGATCTGGAAAATTTTGAAAGAGATGAAGTTGTTCAGTTGGCTGTGACTAACATAGAACGAAGAAAGAAAAATAATTCTGTGTCTTTGCAAGCTCAGCAAAATGAAGATGCTGTTTACCGAAGTAAAATTGAAAAGTTTTGTGAAAATCCAAAAACTTATGCTGAATTTGTTGCTGAATATCTTTTTAAAAATAGAGATGCTCTTGTGAAAGCTTATCATGAATTTTATCACGTATCCCGCAGGAAAACCGGTGAGAAATATGTTGACGTTGTTCCTTTTATTATGGATAGGTATGTGTATCCACAAGTTGCTCCTAAAGTTAAATTCAAGGGTGCGATTGCATGCGGAAAAAATAGTGAAAATGTTTCTGTCGAAAACAATGAGCTTTATGCTTTTGTCAGGGGGGAATTGTCTTTGCTTATTGAGAGAGCGAGGGGTGAAGTTAAGCTTTTTTCTGAGTTAAACTGGACTGCTTATTATCAACTTGATGGGCAAAAACATGGGGTGTGCGGGGTTCGTGATTTGTTTTTTTTAAAATTATGTCTTGTTCATAGTGGACTTGATTCTGATAAAATTTCGTTGTTTGATTTTGTTAAAAAATTTGAAAGTGTTTGCAATAGGATTCAAGAAGAATCAAGGATTGTGTCGTATAGTGGACCAAGTATGTCACGAAGGATAGAAAATCTTGATTTTAGTAAAGTAGGCGGGGAAATATTTAACGATATGATGGTGAGAAACGGAAATGTTGTTCCTGCTGTTGAATCCGGTCGTTCTTTTGAAGAAATTGGTAGAGTTGTCGATGGGATGATTCAGCAATGTACGGGCATTAAAAGGCCTAGATTTGTTGAAGAGAAAGGGAATGACGTAGATATTTATGACCAGTTTAATTTTAAGAATTTTGAAAAACTTCTTTCCGCTTTGAGAATTTTTATGATTCAGTATGGTTTGAAAAATAATGTTAATAGTGTTTTGAAAGGGACTTCTGAAGGATCTTCTTTGACTAAAGAGCAGGCCGATGCGAGATTTTTTGCTGAAGTTGACGGTAAATTTTTTAACAGTCAACTTCTTGAAACTCTTAAAAAGGAATACGATGGATTATTTAATTCTGGAAAAAGAAGGAAAGCTGTGACTGCTTCTGAAAATGAAGATATTAAGAATTTTTATGTTTTTTTGAAATACATTGTCGATCAATTCAGAACCGGACAAATCTATATGAAAATTGGGGATGTTGAACAGAAAAAAAGAGGAGAAATTGCTGTTGAGATTTCAAAAATTTATGCAGAAGTTATTAATAAAGTTGCTGTAAATCTTGAGGTTAAACTTACTACAGGTGATTTTAAAATTGAGGACTTTACCGGTTCAATGGATAGACTTTCCGGATTGCTTAGCAGTGACGGACTAAAGAGGGCGATTTTGTCTGCCGCTGAGGGATATGCCCGTTTGAATGATATTAGCGATGCTGAAAAGACTCTTCCCGAGTGTCATTAATTCGTGGGTTGACAAGTTCCCAGATTGGTGTATTATAGTATGCTTTTAGCTTTAATTAACGCAATTTGAATGCTTAATGAAAAAGATAAAAATTTGGTTATTGAGAGGATTGCGAAGGGACATGAAGACGAACTTGTTCGAAGATATATTGTGCTTGGGCCTACAAAACTTAAGGAGGAAATTGCTTTGAACGACGAGGAATTTGGCGTGGTTTTTGATTATTTGGTTTTTGAAAATAATCTTCTTTACAAGTGTGTTGTTGCGAACAGCGATTTTTTCTTGGATCAATATGTCAGGCACGGAATGGCTCATTTGAGGGATATGCTTGGCGTTCTTGATGAAAAATATGACAAAATGTGTGAAGTGATTTTTGATTTTTTGGTGATTTCACATGACGGGCTTTTGCTACATGTGATAGAACATCGCGATAAATATTTGGATTCTTTGCATGAATATGGAAGTGATTTTGTGAGAAAAGTTTTGGGAATTTCAAATTCCAAATATTGCGAAAATTGGGAAAAAGTTTTGGACTTTTTATTAAATGCTGTTGTGAAAAATATTGTTTCTGAAAAAACCTTTGATCAGGGAATCACGGCTTTCACGATGATTTATAATGGAAGCAGGGAGCAAAGACCGATTACGAAAGAGGGGATTTTGTAATGGGAATACCGGGATACAAGAATACCGTGCGACTTTGTCGCATTGGTGCACCGCGCAGGGGTCGAACCTGCAACCTTCGGTTCCGAAGACCAACGCTCTATCCAGTTGAGCTAGCGGTGCATATTATTAACGTGGAGATTATAGCGGTTTTAAAAGAGCCCCGCAATGCGGAGCTCTTTCTTGTTATTTCTTATTTCTATTTTTTGTCAGTCCATGCTTTCCAATGAATTAGAATTGCAGGGGCTACGAAAATTGAAGAATATGTTCCGAACAAAATACCGATTGTAAGCGCTAGAATGAAATAGAAGACGCTAGAGCTTCCAAACACAAGTATTGATGTCAACGCAAGCATTGTTGCGGCGGCTGTTCCCATAGACCTTCTTAGGGTCTGATTTAAGGCATCATCTGTGACCTGTGCGAAATTGTCTGAAGTTCCATGTATAAGAATGTTTTCTCTCAATCTATCGAAGATGACAATTGTATCATTTACTGAATATCCAAGAACAGTTAGCATCGCAGTTATAAATAGTGCGTCTATTTCAACTCCTGTGATTTTTCCAAGCACTATGAATAGTCCTGTTACGATTGTTACATCATGTACAAGTGCGATTACCGCTGACACTCCAAATCTCCATGGATGTAATTGTTTTGGAATTTTTCTGAATGCAAATGAGATATAAATAATAATCATGAATGCCGCTAGAAGTACAGATACAAGGGCTTTTTGAAGCATGCTTGATCCGACAATCGCTCCCATTGTTGTGAATCTTGCTTCTTCAAATTTTGGAAGTGTGTCTTCTAGAATTGATAATAATTTTTCGTGAGTTTGAGTTGTGAGATATTTTGTTTTTATAATGTATCCGTTGTCTTCAGATTGCAAAATTGTCGCTGAAGCAAGGTCAATAACTTCTTCGCTTTCAGGATTTTCAGATGTGATAGCTTTTTCTTTTACTGAAGTTGCTGTCGGGCTGATTACTGATTTATCTGAAGTTGTACTTTCTTTTTTCGTTTCTATTATTGACGTTCCCAAATTCTTTAATTCGTTTTCCGCATTTACCAAGGCTTTTGAGATTTCTTCTTTTGCAATAGGTTGCTCAAACTTGAATTCTAGAAGTGTTCCTCCTGTGAAGTCTGTTCCCAAGTTTGCTCCAAGGACGAAGAATGAAAGGATTGAAAGAACAAACAATGTTCCTGAGAATGTTAAGAATTTTTTTGAATTCTTCATGAATGGAATTTGTTTTGGCGCTTTTGCCTCTAAATCCACTCCGAATAGTTTCAAATTTTTTGTTATTTCTTTTCCTACGATTGTTTTAAGCAATGTTTTTGTGACAATGATTGCTGTGAACATTGAGATGATGACACCTATACCCAAGTTAAGCGCAAATCCTTGAATCATTGAGCTTCCGAAGTAGTACAAGATTACACAAGTGATCAATGTCGAGAAATTTGAATCTCTGATTGCGGCCCATGCTCTATCAAATCCGGCATCAAGTGCGGCAGAGAAAGTTTTTCCTTGTTTCAATTCTTCTTTAAGTCTTTCAAAAATAAGAACATTCGCATCTACGGCCATTCCCATAGACATTATTACTCCGGCAATTCCGGCAAGTGTCATTACAACACCGCTCTTTAGTATTAATGTAATAAAGACGAAGGCCAGACAACTCAATATAAACGAAATTAATTTTTCCCATCCAGAGTCTTTGCTGTTTATAACTTTAACCAACAGGAATATGAATATCGAAATTGAAATTATTAATGCTACCCACATTGGGAGCTGTGATTTGATTACGAAAAGCGAAATGCTAAGGTAAACAAGCAATGCCGCGCTGGCGAAAACACCAGGAAGTCTGTACATGAAAATCATGAATGCTATTACCAATAGTAATCCGATGAGTCCTGCGACCAAACTTTGATTTAGAGCTTCCGCTCCAAGTGTAGCTCCGATTGTGTATTCTCCTGAAAGTAAAATTGGTGCTGGAATTGCTCCTGTGTTTAGGTTTCTTGCTAATTCTTTAGCTTCTTCAGCTGTGAAATTTCCGCTTATTTGAGCTTGTCCTCCCGCTATTTTTTCGTTAACTTTTGGAGATGAAATATTCTCTCCTCCAACAAATATCGCTACAGGTTTTCCTACATTTTTTGCTGTTATTTCTTCGAAAAGTTTTGCTCCTTCGTCGTTGAATTGGATTGATACATATGGTTGATAGAAATTATCCAATTGTACGTCTGCGTGTACGAAATATTTTCCTGTAAGACCTGTGTCTTGCCATGCATCAGGAAGAGTTGAGAAGATAATGGCTTCGTATTGATATTTCGTTTGATTTACAGATGTTTTTACATCATTTGCTTTGATAATGTGATATCCAAATTCCGTTTTTGTAACAGGGCTTACTTCACCTGTTTTTGTTAGTTTAAGAGCGGCGTCTTCAAAATTGTATACATATGTTCCTTCTCCTGTTACGGCTGTATCCAAAACTCCGCCTGCGTCTTTATTGCTCTTGTCGTCTGAATATTCTTTTGCAAGTTTTGAGAAATCTTCTCCGGCTTCAAGTTTTGTTTTTAGTTCTTCTGCAAGTTGTTTTGCTTCGTCTTGTGTTCTTGTTAGAGAAGCATCTGCAGATTTTGCGTCTTTGTATGCTATCAAAATGTGGCTTACTGAAACCTCTTTTTTATCGAGTTTTTCTTCTTGTTTATCTATAAGTTTGATAATTCCAAGTCCAGTATCTTCGATTGCGTTACCTGATGCGTCCATTGTGAAAGTTCCTCCTGTCTCAACTAATTCTTTTGTGTATTCTCCGACTTTCAGTTTTGCTAATGCATCTTTTATTGATGTTGTAATTTGGTCTTCTGTTTGGAGTTCAGGTTGATCGTATCTTACTTTTTCAGGATTTAGTAATGATTCTTCTTGAGCTACAACTTCAAATTTTTGTCCTCCTTTTATGTCGTTAAGGGCATTAAGTGCATTTGTTTTTACATTCTCTTTTTCTTTTGGATCTACTGTTGTTTTTTGTTCTTTAAATTCCAATTGGATTGTTTTTCCAACTGTTGCTTTTGCTTTTTCCAAGCTTACTTGTTTTTTCTCGTCTGCTGTTAATGTGTCAGGAGTTTTTTTCTCTTCTTCAGGTTTTCCTACATTAAGATATTGATCTACATCCACTTGTGTGATTTTTGCGTTTTCGGCCAATTCAACAATGATGTGTTTTTCTCCTGGAAGATCTGAAATATAAATGTTTGGTTCAGCAACTCCAAGTTTATTTACGCGCTTTGTAATAACGTCCATAACACCATCGACAATGTCTTGTTGGTATTCTTCTGGTACTTCTCTAAGGTCAATTTTATAATCGAGCTGAGAGCCTCCTTGAAGATCAAGACCAAGCTGTAAGCCTGTTGTAGTGATTGCCTCCGGAGTCAATGGAAATATCTTTGTTTGCGTTTTTGCTGGGAGATCATAAAATCCCAAAAATAATGCAATAAGGATTATTCCCGCTATTTTCCAAGATAAAAATCTTTTCATGTTTGTGTGTTATTAGTATTTAAATTTTTATTTATTATGTAATTTCTCATCAAGGCTTGGGTCGTTTCCTTTTCCTGATCTTCCGTAATCGTCGTCCAGTTTTACGACATCATCGAGTTCCGGCGTTGATACCTCAAAAACCTTAGTATTATCTTCCAAGGCTTCCAAGCGGTGGATAGTATATGGAGTTATGTCAAATTTGTCACCAGCATTTAGAATTTTCTCTTGCAGGTTTGTTATCTCTGTGCCGTAGATAAGTTTTGCTTTTCCGCTTAAAATGTATTGTGTTTCAGCTTTTTTCTCATGGTACTGCAGGCTGTAGCGATGTCCTTTTGTTATTTCAAGGATTTTTCCTGCGTATTTGTCTGTTTGAGCAAACCATATTTCGCGTCCCCATGGCTTTAGCTTTATTTCAACTTTATCCATTATTTAGTTCTTTAATTCTTTTACATTGCGATTTGTCGCATATTAATATTCCGTCTTTTGTGTTTACTACTACTATGTTTTTTAGTCCGATTACAGCCATTTTTTTATCTGTGTCGTTGTAGATTAATGAATTTTCTGTGTCCAATGAAGCTACTTTTCCGCGTTTTACGTTTGATTGTGCGTCTTTTTCTTGCACTTCCCAGATTGTTTCGAAGTTTCCGATATCGGACCATCCAAGGTCAGACTTCAAGATTCTTACTTTCTTTGGGTCAACATTTTCCATTATTGCATAGTCAATTGATGTTTTTTCGAGCGTTGGATATATGGATTCTAGCGTATTTTCATATGATTGTGTACCGAAACTTTCAGAGATCTTTTTTAATTTCTCATATGTCTCGGGTTTGTATTCCTTATAATAGTGGAGCAGGGTAGAGCATTCCCACACATAAATTCCTGTATTCCAAAGGTAATTTCCTTCTTTTATAAATTCTTCCGCTTGTGCAAGCGTAGGCTTTTCTTTGAAACTGTCTAATGTGTAGACCTCTGTTCCATTTACTTTTTTATGAAGGGCTCCGAGTTTAACGTAGCCATAATTTGTGCTTGGGGATATAGCTTTTACTTCAACGATGTTTAATGTGTGTTCTTCTTTTGCCAATGCTTCTGCGATGCGCAGTTTTTCCTCAAATTCCGTTTTGTTTTTTATCAAATGATCCGCGTAAATGACGGCCATAACTTCGTTCGGATGTTTTTTTTCAATAATGGCCGCGGCAAGCCCAATACAGGAAGCCGTATCTCTGAGCGCGGGTTCTATTATTATGTTTTCTTCGGGGACATGTGTGCAAATTTTTTGTACAAGAGGTTTGTGTGCTTTGTTTGTGGCTATATAAATATCTTTTGGGTCTAAAAAAGATAGTCTGTCCAAGGTTTCCTCTATGAGGGTTTTGTCCGAAACTAGTTTTTGAAACTGCTTTGGAGTTTTCTCTGTCGAGAGCGGCCAAAGTCGTGTTCCTCCTCCTCCTGCTAGTATTACTGCTTTCATGGTGTCTATTCTACTATCTTATTAAGGATTTTCCAGTCATTTCCTTTGGTTTTGGAATTCCCATTATTTTCAGTATTGTCGGGGCGATTGACGACAGGCCTAGATTTTTTCCTTTTAATAGGAAAATTTCTTTTCCAAGTTTTGAAATCAGTAGAAATATTACCGGATTTAATGAATGGGCGGGGCATTGTTCTCCGTTTGCGTATCGTTTAAATTCTGCGTTGCCGTGGTCTGCTGTAACTATAATGCTGTATCCTTTTTTTTGTGCGGCGGGGATGATTTTCGCCAAGCATTTGTCTACAGTTTCTACAGCTTTGACTGTTGCCTCGAAATCTCCGCTATGTCCGACCAAATCACAGTTTGCGAAATTTAAAGCTATGAATCCATAGGCAGGTTTTTTGTCTAATTCTTTTAGAATTTTATCTTTTATTTTTAATGCACTCATTTCCGGTTTTTGTGCATAGGATGCAACTTTCGGAGAAGAAATCATTATTTGTGTTTCATTTTTATAAGGATCTTTAACCTGTGAATTGAAAAAATACGTGACGTGCGCGTATTTTTCAGTCTCTGCAATTCTTAATTGATGAATTTTATTTTTTGATAATGTTTCTCCAAGATTGTTTTTTACTTCATTTGTTTTGAATAAAACCGGTGCAGTTTTTGAATATGGGCCGAAGCAAACGAAATGGGGGATTACCTCGTGTTCTCTTTTAAATTTTTTAAAGTTTTTTTCCGTGAAAGCTTCTGTTAACTGTTTCGCTCTGTCAGTTCTGTAGTTGAAAAAAACGACAGAGTCTTTGCGCTCTATTAAGCCATTTTTGTCTAGCAAAATCGGGTTTAAATAATAGTCTGTTTTTGTGCCTTTTTTGTAATCGTTTTTTATTGCTGTAAGTGCGTCTTTTTCGCTTGTTCCTTTTCCTGAAGTTACCAAGTCATATGCTTTTTTTGTTCTTTCAAAATTTTCGTCTCGATCCATTGAATAATATCTTCCGATTATTGTGGCGATTTTTCCGATTTTTAATTTTTTGATATTAGTGTTTATTTCTTTAATAAATTTATCCGCAGATCTTTCCGGAACGTCGCGGCCGTCGGTGATGGCATGTATATACACTTTTTTGAGTCCTTCTTTTTTTGCAAATTTAAGAAGTGCGAAAAGATGATCGATGTGAGAATGGACTCCTTGATCCGAAATCATTCCCATTATGTGAAATTTTGAATTGTTTTTTTTGCAAAGTTGCGCGGCTTTTTTCAGTTCTTTTAAATTGAAGAATTTTTTTGATTGTATCGATCTGTTTATTTCTTCGAGTGATTGAAAAACAATTCTTCCCGCTCCCATTGTGAAGTGTCCGACTTCGCTTCCTCCCATTGAATTTTTTGGTAAGCCTACATAATTTCCTTCGGTTTTAAGCAAAGTTGTAGGATAGTTTTTTCGTAATTCGTTTATGTATGGAGTTTTACTTCTTGTCACAGCATTGTAGGCATAATCTTTGCCTTCTCCGTATCCATCAAGAATTATCAGTAAAACTTTTTTGTCGATTTTTGAAATATCTTTCATATGTTTTTTTAAATTCCTATAAATATTCCGTTAAGATACCAGTCAAGAATTTGTTTTCCGAAAAAGAATGCGACCAACGTTCCTGTAATTAAAAAAGGTCCGAAAGGAATTTGAGATTTTCTGTCTAATTTTTTCATTCCCATTAATACGAGACTTAAAATTGCGCCTACGATATAAGCTATTGTTAATGCAACGAGTCCTTTTTCCCAACCAAGTAAAATTCCTATAAGTAAGCCAAGTCTTAGGTCTCCGCCTCCAATCCATTTTCCATTTGAAAGCAAAAATTGTAGCGCGAAGAACAAGAAAATTGACGCGCCTCCAATCGCCATATTGATAGGTGTGACTGTGCCAAATAAAAGATTTCCTGCTATCGCAATAACTATTGCAGTTAATGAAAATCTGTCAGGAATTTCTTTGTATTGTAAGTCGTAGAAAAAAATTGCTGTTAAAAATAAAAATTCTATTGTGTAAAAAATCCACAATTTCAACATTTCATAATTTAAAAAAAGTTGATCGAATTTTATATCTATGAAATTGAAATTTAAAAATGTAGCTAAGAATATTAGTCCTGTTATTATTTCTAATGCCAAATAGTGTACTCCAATTTTTTTGCCGCAGTATCCGCATTTTCCGCGTAGGAAAAGCCAACTTAACACCGGTATTAAATATCTGAATTTTAATTTCTTTTTGCAAAAAGGACATATTGAACGTCCTAAAACCATTCCCGGTTTGTCGGTTTTTGTTCTGTAAATAACAACGCTCAAAAAGCTTCCCAAAATTGTTCCTAATATAAATGCCAATGTTGCGAAAAATATTATCATTTTTGTGTGGTTAATTTTTTAATATTGCTTGATATCTTTGTTCTGCAAGTTTTGAAATGCTGTTTCCTTGTCCAAGAGAATAGGCCTTCGTGTAGTAGTCTTTCGCCAATGCGATTTTGCTTTCTTGTTCATATATTTGTCCAAGATTTAAATATGCGGCTTCCAATTTTGGATTTAATTCAATCGCTTTTGAGAGGTATGATTTTGCGCTCTGTGTATTTCCTTTGCTCGATAGCGCCCATCCGACGAGGTTGAAACTTGCGGCGTCAGAAGGACTTTCTTGTAGTGCTTTTTTGGCTAACAAAAGCGCTTTATTCGTGTCTTTAAGTTTTTCTATGTTTACCCAAATCGCTTTTGTGTAAAGGCTTATGTTTTTTGTGTCTGATGTCAAAACTTTTTCGTAGAGCATTGCGGATTTTTTGTATTCTCCTTCGATTGTGTATAAATCTCCAAGTCTTATTTCTATTTCTTCAGCAGGAGTGAATCCGTATGATTTTGCTTTTTCCAAATAAAAAATCGCCTTGTCCGTATCTTTTATGAAGGAGTATGAAACTCCCAAGAAAAATAATGTTTCCGGTTTTTCATTGTCTAGTTTTAGGGCTTGTATAAGGGCGTCGGTGGCATCTTGATATTTTCCTGTATTTAAATATGCGTATCCCAAAACTATCCACGCATCTCTGTAATTATTTTTTTGATTTATTACATCATAAAGAAGCGGAATGGCGGCCTCATATTGTTTTGCTTCTGTCATTGCTTTTCCAAGAAGTGTTTCCAAAAATATATATTCTCCTTCTTTGTAATATGAAAAAGTTGTGAATGCATTTAGAAAATATTGTGCATTTGCTTTGTTTGGGTCGTTTTCTCTTGTTGCGATTTCAGTAAATGTTTTTTTTGCGCCTTCCGGATCTTTGAATAATGTCAAAATTATTCCTGTGTAATATTGCACTTCCGGATCTTCTTTGTTTAAGCTCCAAATTAAACTTTTTGCGGCGTCAAGATTTCTTTGGTCCAGAAAACTTTGTGCTATTTTTAATTTTATTGTGGTTGAAGAAGGATCAAGTTTTTCGGCTTTCTGATAGGTTTCCTGCGCTTCTTTAGGTTTGTGTTCTTTTAAATATTTGTCTCCGAGTCTTGTCAGAGAGGATGCTGAATTTTCGTCAACTTCAGGTAATGGAACAATTGGAGTTATGTTCTCTTGTGTTGTTTTTTCTGTGTCAGTTAATGTTATGTCTCCGGCTTCTTTCGGGCTTAACAATCCGACAGAGATTACGATTAATCCTGCTATAATTATCACCCACAGTGTTGCTAAAAATTTATTCATTAATTTCTTTTTATTCTTTCTTTTAGTGAGTGGCTGTTTGCCATGCAAATTGCTGCTGCTATTGCGTCCGCGGCATCGTCCGGTTTTGGAATTTTTTGAAGTCCAAGAATTGCTTTTACCATTTGTTGTACCATCTTCTTGTCCGCTTTCCCGTATCCGCAAATCGCTGATTTTATTTCAAGTGGGGTGTATTCGCCGATTTCTATATTTGTTTGTGCCAATTTTCCCAAAACTATTCCGCGAGCTTCTGCAACTTTCATCGCTGTTTTTATGTTTTTTTGGAAAAAAAGTTTTTCAACTGATGCCATCGAAGGTTCCCATTTTTTTATCAAAATCGTGAGGTCTTCAGATATTTGTTTCAATCTCTCAGATTGAGGAAGTGATGAATGTGTCCTTATACAGCCATAATCGAGCAAGCTTATTTTTCCTTTGGTTGAATCTATTATGCTAAATCCGGTTATTGCTGTTCCCGGATCTATTCCCATTATTCTCATAATTTGTATGTTGATATTGTGTTTGTGTTGCTTGCGTTACAAACGATTACTATTTTTTGTCCTTTTTTTGCCAAGCGTTCTCTCACGATAAAATTCACGATATTTTGTAATTTTTTATTTGTTTCTTTTGGGAATTTTTTCACTAAAACTTTATTTATTCCCCAAACCAATGTTAATTCGCGTGCAGTTTTTTCAAATGGAGTTAGTGTGATTATTGGTGTGTAAATGCGATATCTTGCTACTTGTCTTGCTGTGAAACCTCCGTCTGTATATGCGAAAATTGCTGAGGCTTTTATTTTTATCGCCAATTCACACGCTTTTTCACAGGTCATCAATGTCTTCCTCATTTTTTTCGTGTTTGGAAAAACATATTCTTTTAATTCTTTATGTTTTTGCATTTCTTCTTCTACAGAATGTGCGACTTTTGTTAGAACCATGGAGGCTCTTGTTGGGTATTTTCCCACGGCTGTTTCATTTGAGAGCATTATTGCGTCTGTGTGATCAAAAACTGCGTTTGCCGCATCTGAGATTTCCGCTCTTGTTGGCACCGGATTTTTCACCATTGATTGAAGAACTTGTGTTGCTGTTATTACAGGTTTTCCGTATTCGTTCGCGATATTAATTATTCTTTTTTGTACAAGTGGAACGTGTTCAGGGGGGATATCTGTGCCTAAATCTCCGCGTGCTACCATTACTCCGTCCGCGGATTTAATTATTTCTTTTAAATGAGCGACTGCTTCATGTCTCTCGATTTTGGCTATGATTGGCGTGTTTTTGCCTTTGTGTTCGATTATTTTCCTTAAGTCTTCGATGTCTTTTTTTGATTTTACGAATGAAAGTGCGACGAAATCGACATTGTTTTTTAGTCCAAATTCAAGATCTTTCAAATCTTTTTCCGTGATTGTTTTTGCAGAAATTGAAGAATTCGGAAAATTTATTCCGTTTCCGTGTTTTATGATTCCTGATGTTTTTGCTTTTAAGATAAGTTCGTTTTTTCGCTTGTTTACGACAATTGCTTCGAGTAGTCCATCATTAATTAAAACTGTTGCGTTCTTTTTTACATCCCGACAAACGTTTTTATAAGTGAGTGGAATTATTATTTTATTCTTTGTTTTTTCCCCTTTTATGTCTTTTGTCGTGATTGTAAAAACTTCATCTTTCTTTATCTGTATGCCGTCTTCCGGCATTTCGCCGATTCTGATTTTTGGTCCTTGAAGATCTTGTAAAATTCCGATTCTTGTTTTTGTAAGGTTTTCGGCTTTATGAATATTTTGAATTAATTTCAAATGACTTTCATATGTTCCATGTGAAAAATTTAATCTTGCCACGTTCATTCCGGCTTTTATTAAAGCCAAAATCTCGTTTACGCTGTCGCTGGACGGACCGAGTGTACAGACAACTTTAGTATTTTTTTGGAACATAAAAATGAGGGAAATTTGTTCTCGAAAATTATATCAAAAATCATGCTTACATTGAAATAGAAAAGACAAAAATCTTTGATGAATTTTTATTTTACGGTTACGCTTTTTGCCAAATTTCTTGGTTTGTCTGGATCTGCGTGTCTTAGGACCGCAAGTTTGTATGCTAAAAGTTGTACTGGAATGATGTTTACGATAGGGGACGCTTCTCCGACGTCGGGAACTCTTATCCAATAGTCGAAAACCTCTTGGTTTTCAGGTGAAACGCCGATTATAAAACCTCCGCGCGCCTTTACTTCCATCGTGTTTGAAAGGATGTTTTTCTTTTGTTCGTCGTTTGCAACAAGCGCTATGACCGGAGTGTCTTTGGATATTAAAGCGATTGGTCCATGTTTTAATTCTCCGCCTGCAAATCCTTCTGCATGTATGTATGAAACTTCCTGTAATTTTATTGCGGCTTCAAGAGCCATCGGATAGTTTTCACCGCGGCCGATTATGTACATTGATTCTATGTTTTTTAGCTTTTCCGCAATTCTTGATATGTGTTCTTCATATCTTGGATTTAACATGTCATTTATTTGGCTTGCCGCGTTTACGAGCATTTGTTTCCCGATGTTTACTCCGCCGTCACAAGCGTATGCAAGTAGCATAAGAATGGCAATTTGGGATGTTGTCGCTTTCGTCGACGCAACGGCCTTTTCAGGTCCGGCTTTGATTGGAATTACAAAGTCTGACATTCTTGCCATGCTTGAATTTTCTACGTTTACGATTGACACAACTTTTGCACCTTTTTCTTTCGCGACCTCTATTGCTTCAAGTGTGTCTGCGGTTTCTCCGGATTGGGAAACTGCGATTATTAAGCTTTTTTTGTCTATGAAATTTTTATAATTTTCAAATTCAGATCCAAATGCGAAAGATACTTGTTTGTTTGAAATTTTTGAGAATAAATATTGTCCCACCATGCAGACTTTTCCCGCTGTTCCGCATCCTACTAAAAATACGCTTTCTGACGCTTCAATTTTTTTTGCTACTTGATTAATTGTTTCAGGATCTTGATTTATCGCACGGGTTAATGTGTCTTTTTGCTCTGTGATTTCTTTTATCATAAAATGCGGAAATTCTCCTTTCTCTGCGCTTTCTGTGTCCCAGTCTATTTCAATTATTCTTTTTTCAACTTCCGTTTTTTTAATTGTATCAAAGAAATGTGCCGATTCATTTTTTAATAAACAAATTTGGTTGTCGTCCAAATAAATGACATTGTTTGTATATTTCAAAAACGCTGGAATGTCTGATGCTACGAAATATTCTCCATGTTTCTTTCCGACTCCGAGAATGAGAGGAGAGCCGCGTCTGGCTGCGATTAAGGCGTCTTCGTCTTTTTTCATTACAACAATTGCGTATCTTCCTTCCATTTCAGCCATTGCCATTTTTACGCTATCCAAAAATGAATTTGTTCGCGCGTGATCTTCGATCAAATGTGCTATTACTTCTGTGTCTGTTTGTGAACGAAATGTGTGTCCTTTTTTCTCAAGATTTTTTTTGAGTTCCAAATAATTTTCCAAAATTCCGTTGTGAACCAATACTATTTCTTTGTTTTCGGAAAAATGTGGATGTGCGTTTTTCTGCGTGACTCCGCCGTGCGTTGCCCAACGAGAATGACCGATTGCGATTCTGGATTCGTCTTTTAATTCTTCAATATCATGAATGTCTCCTATTTTTCCTATTTCTTTGTGGACTGCAATGTCTCCGTCTTTTTTGTACGCAATTCCCCATGAGTCGTAACCACGATACTCAAGCTTTTTTAATCCCTCTATTACAATCTTAGGGGAGTGTGTTTTTTCTCCGAAATAGGCGAATATTCCGCACATATATTTAAATTTTTAACCTGTCGATTTTATATTAAATAGGTCTAAAAAGCAACAGCTTGACACAACTTGATTTGGGTTGTATAATTGGGTCTTGAATTTTTAATGTTTTTCTATGGTTAATGTTTTACAGCCTGACAATAGTGAAATCGGTCGTTTTACTCCAGACACTTTGACTTCCAAAGCAGGAGGAATTGATTACGTTAATCTTACTTTGACTCTTGAGGATATTGCTAGAGCTGAGGAATTGATTCGTGCGTCAGGTCCTGCCGGTGCATCAGTTGATTGTAAGTTTAATGGAAAAAGGTATTCTGCTTCTGGCTTTTTTGTAGGTCATGTCGGCGATAGGGGGATTTATTCTTTTTTGATTACAGATCTTGAAACAAATCAGTGTCTTGATATTGATTATGATGCTAGAACCAGATCATTTCGTGCGTTGAATGGAGGTAATGAGGCTGAAATGGCGGCTTTATTGAAAGAATTTTTAGAAGGATATGTCGTTTCTGATTCTAATGAATAATTTCTTTGCTAGATTCTCTTGCTTACTTTTGTGAGATTTATTGATTTGTCCTTTTTGACTAAAATCATATCTTCGATGCGGACGCCGAATTTACCTTCAAGATAGATGCCCGGTTCGACGGTGATGATTGAATTTTCTTTTAAAGTTTCTTTGTATTTTTCTGATAAAGATGGTTTTTCGTGTATGTCCAATCCGATACCGTGGCCGCCGGAGTGGCCGTAATTTTCGGCATATCCTTTTTTTGTTATGATGTTGCGTGAAAACCAATCCGCTTTTTTGCCTGTGATTCCAGATACTATTTTTTTTATTCCGTTTTCTTGAGCTGTCAAAACAATTTCGTAAACTTCTTTTTGTAATTTTGTTGGAGGTGCGGTAAAAATCATGCGAGTCATGTCGGAGCAAAAATCTTGGTATTTCATTCCCATATCAATCATTATTATGTCTCCTTTTTTAAGTCTTGTTTTTCCTGGATTATGATGGGGGATTGATGTGTTTTTTCCAAAGGCAACGATTGGTTCAAAAGATATGTCTTCTGCACAGAAATGATATCCGATTTCGCGAATTTTCCATGCTATTTCAATCTCTGTCGGAAGTCTTTGTTCTTGGCTTTTTGGTGAGACTAAGTCTTGTATAAATTTCTTGATCACGAGGAAGGTTTTTTCATTTATTCTTTGGCTTCTCATTATCAATTTTATTTCTGCAGGAGATTTGATTTCACGCGCTGATTCTATGGCTCCTGATATGTTTTTAAATTTTATTTTTTGATTTTTTATTCTGCAAAGTTTTTTTATTTTTTTGAATCTTGCGAGTGTTAAATTTTCTTCTTCAATCCCTATTATTTCCGTATGTTCTTTTTTTAAAATTTCTTGCCAATTTTTTTTGTTTAGTTCGATAACCTGAATTTCTTTTTTAACGGATTTTTTTGCTCGTTCTATGTATCTGAAATCTGTTAATAAGTATTTTTTTGTCTTTGCCAAGAGCAGTATGCCGTGTGATCCGGAGAAGTTTGAAATATATTTTATGTTAGATTTGTCTGTGATTATTTCCAAATTATGCGTGCTTCAAAAAGTATTTTATTATTTCTTCGGGTAGAGCAATTTCTTTTGGAAGATCTTTTAGCGCTTCTAAAATTTCTGATTTTTGATATCCGAGTTTTGCGAGTGCGTCGATCACTTCTTTGTTTACTTCTATTTTTCCGTGAGTGCGTGTCAAATTTGAAATATCTGAAATTTCGACTTTGTCTTTTAGCTCTAAAATAAGGCGTTTCGCGGTCTTACCTCCAATCCCGGGAATTTTTGTAATAAAGGCAGAGTCTTCATTTAATATCGCTGATTTTAGTTTGTCGATTTGTATGTTTAGGGCTTCTACTGCGGTTCTTGGGCCGATTCCGCTAACGCTTATAAGTTGAGTGAAAAAGTCCAATTCTTCTTCTGTTTTAAATCCATAAAGGTCAATTGCATCTTCTTTCACATTTGTATAAACGAAAATTTCTGTTTCCATTTTTTCTTCCATGTCGGCTAAAAGATTTCTAAAAATAGTTACGAAATATCCGACATTTCCTGTGTCGATTATTATTCCTTTTGATGTTTTCTTTAAAATTTTTCCTTTTAAGTATGCAATCATTTTGGTCGTGCGATTAATTTTTGAAGTGCGAAAACGCTTTTACCTGAAACTTTCATTTTTGGCTTGTTCTTGCTGTCTTTTTGCTTGTACTTTTTTTCAACTATTTTCTCAAAATGTTCAAATTTATTCATTTGATTTTTTTTGAAATTTTTTCAAGAATGTTTTTTTGAAACTTTCAAATTTATTTTTTTTGATCGCGTTTCTTATTTCGCGCATCAATTCTAGCAGGAAGTGCAGGTTGTGAATAGTCATTAGACTGAGTCCCAAGATTTCATTTTCAAAAATTAGATGTCTTAAATAACTTCTTGAAAAGTTTTTGCATGTGTAACATTCACAATTTTTTTGAAGAGGATTTGCGTCCAATTTATATTCGCTTTTCTTGATACTGTGACGACCGCTAAAGTCCCAGAATGAGCCATGGCGTGCCATTCGTGTCGGATGTACGCAATCGAACATATCTATTCCTCTTTCTACGCATTCAAAAAGGTCTTCAGGTGTGCCGACTCCCATTAAATATCTTGGTCTATTATCGTCGAGGTGGGGGACTACTGTTTCAATCATTTCGTGCATTTTTTCTCTGCTTTCTCCAACTGAAAGTCCGCCGATGGCGTTTCCTGGAAGGTTTTGTGCGTTTACAAATTTTGCTGATTTTATTCGTAAATCTTTAAAAAATCCTCCCTGAACAATGCCGAAAAGTGCTTGTGGTAATTTATTTTTTTTGGAAAGTTTTTCGTGTTCTTTTTTGCATCTTTCAAGCCATCTGTGTGTTCTTTGCATCGACTGTTCGTAATATTTTTTTGTTTTTTTTGCGGACGCACATTCGTCGAATGCCATGATTATGTCTGCACCAAGGTCATGTTCAATTTGTATTACTTTTTCCGGTGTCAAAAAATGTGTTTGGCCATCGATGAATGATTTAAATTTTACGCCTTCTTCTGTGATTTTTACTTGAGTTTTGAATTCTTTATTTTTTGTAAAACCTTTTTCTTCGCCAAGTGAAAACACTTGAAAACCGCCTGAGTCCGTGAGAATTGGTCTATCCCAATTCATCCATTTGTGAAGTCCACCCATTTTTTTTATTACTGCTTCGCCCGGACGCAAAAATAAATGATATGTGTTTGATAGAATTATTTGTGCGTCGATTTTTTTTAAATCGTCCGGCGAAAGTGTCTTTACTGAGGCTTTTGTGCCGACCGGCATGAAAACAGGAGTTTCTATATTTCCGTGTGGAGTTGAGAAAATTCCCGTGCGGTATTTCTTGTTTTTCTGGTTGTGTGTGATTTTGAAATCGAACATGGAAGTATTCTACCATGTTGTGAAGGTAAGTTTAAGGTTTTGTGGGTTTAAGATTGTTGTGCCTTCATCCAGTCGTCTGCTGAATAGGCGCCTTTTGTGGCCCATTCTGTTAAGTGGCGAGGTTGTTTTAGAACCCAGCCTATGCCGTTTGCAAGTTTTGTGACACTTGGTCCGACCTTTGGAATTCTTCCTAAAAGTCTTTCTGTCGGGCGAGCTATTCCTCGTGAATACACTTCTTCAATACTTCTCGGAATTGCATTAATAATATTTGCATAATTTTCGATGGAAGTTGTAAGGATTCTTCCATAATTTGCAAAATATTTTAGAGGATGTCTTAATGTTTTTAGTGGGTGAAGAAAGGGATTTGTTACCATTTTTAATATCGCGCCAACCATTGCTCCGGTTGTTTCAGTTACTTCCCACATTCTTCTTCCTGCTGTGCCGATTGTCGCATCTGCAAGGTCTCCTGCGGAATAAATGATATCTTTTGCCAATCCATTTCTTGTTGGAGATCCGACTTCTCCAAATCTTAAAATACCATGAACTTTGTCGTTTGTTTCTTTTATTTTTCCTCCGATTTTTGCTGTTTGTTCGTCTATTTTATTTCGCGCTCCCTGAATTTCTCCTCCTATATTGCTAAGAGACATGTTTGAGGCTGGCGCTGAGGCAGGTGTTGGTGTTACTTCTGGCATAACTTTGTTGTTAAATCAGTATTACATTGTAATACTTATTCTACAGTTCGTCAACCGTTACGAATGCGTAATCATTTTCTCTGTACCATTTTATTAGATCAGGAAGTGCTCCAAGTGTTGATTTGCTTATGATGTGCATAAGCACAATTGAGCTTTCTGGCGGATTTAATGTCGCGTAAAAATATGTTTGGTGGCGTCCGGCGGCGCTGTTTTCGTGATGTTGATAATCTCCGGTTCCGTTTGTCCAATGGATCCATTTCCAGCCGTTTTCCTCAACTACGCTGTTTGAAAATTGATTGCTTGCGCCATATGGGTATCTGAAATATGGGGCGGGATCTACTCCTGTGATGTCTTTCATTATTTTTCTTGTTTCTTCAATTTGCCACACGATTTCTTCGCGTGAAAGCGTGCGGAAATCCGGATGATTGTAGCTGTGATCCGCCAGTCTATGGCCGTCCGCCACAATTCTTCTCATTTGCTCCGGTTGATTTTGTGCAACGGCTCCGAGCATGAAAAATGTTGCTTTTACGTTGTGTTCGTTTAATGTGTCGATAAATGGGTCAATTTCTCCGTAACCGTCGTCGAAAGTCAGTGCAACTTTTTTGTTTGTTATGTTCATTTCGAAATTTATCGGAGTTGAATCGAATGTTTTCAAATCTTTTATTCCAAAAACAAATTGTTTTTCATATGATCCTGTTTCCGATGGTGTTTTTATATTTACCAAAAATGTTCCTTCTTTTCCCGGAAGAACCTGTGGTTCGGATAAAATCGTCTCAGTTTTTGTGTTCGTTTCTTGTAGATATGCATAATTATTTTCTGATTTGTACCAAGGCGTTTTTCCCGTGTTTATCAGTTTAATTTGAATTTGTTTTTCTTTGTTCGGTAGATAATTATCTTTCATTATCGGATTTGAATATTCGTATGAATATGAGTCTTCGTAATTTCCTTTTACAAGAATATCGAAGTCCAAAGTTTTGGTTCGCAGTAATTTTTTGTTTTCAAGAAGCAGTCCAAATTTTTCTTTGTAATATCCTGCGTTTTTTGGAGATGAAATTTTAAATTCAAATGTTAATGTCTCATTTGTTTTTATTTCTGTTTTTCCATTTTTATCCGATATTTTGTATAGGATAGGGGATTGCCAATTTTCCTCTTCCTTATCATAAATATTGCTGTTTGTCTCGTTCGGAAAAATTGATTTTAGGTATAATGAATTTTTGGAATTTTCAGAAATATCCCATGAATTTTTTCCTGTATTCTGAAGAATTATTGTTAGATTTTTTTCTTCGTTTTCGTCTAACTTTATAGTGTTTTTTTCTTGTGAAATTATTTCATAATTATAACTTTGAAGTGTTTCACTTCGAGGATTTGTTTTTTCACTTATGTCGATTAGAACTTGTGTTTTTAAGTTCTGCGAAAGATTTGTTTGAGTGTAAAATAGTGTACTCATCAGCCCAATTGCCAACACGGCAAGAAGTATTTTGTTTTTCATTTTTGTTTTTGTTTTTAAAATCCAAGTATTTTACCACAAATACGGTAAAAATACAAACCGAGGGTTGTAAGGAGAAATGGAATTATATATTTCTTTCTCACATCAAATTTTTGATGAAATTTATTTTCGAAAAGCTAAAAATCACAAACTCGCTATGCTCAAACAATGTGATTTTTCACGCTTTTCTTCAAATAATTTCAAAACAAAAATTTTCAACTTCGAAAGAAATATATAATTCCATTTCTCCTTAAGTATCGTTTGTGATTTTATTTATTCCTTAGTAACATATCTGTAAGTACAATTGCGCACATGGCTTCTGCAACAGGAATAATGCGTGGGGCAAGACAACAATCATGTCTGCCGAGAATTTGAATTTCTGTATTTTTGAAGTTTTTTGTGATTGTTTTTTGAGGAATTGATATGGATGGAACAGGTTTTATTGCGAGTCTTATTATTATGTTTTCGCCTGTTGAAATCCCGCCTAAAATTCCTCCGGAGTTGTTTGAAAGAAAATTTATTTTTCCGTTTTTTATTTCCATTTCGTCATTGTTTTGGCTTCCTTTTAATTCTGAGGATTTAAATCCTGATCCGAATTCAATTCCTTTTATTGCGCCAATCGACATTAGGGCTTTTGCAAGCTCTGCGTCGAGTTTGTCGAAAACAGGTTCGCCCAATCCTTTTGGCGGATTTTTTATAATAATTTCTATTATTGCGCCGACAGAGTCTCCATTTTTTCGTGTGTTTTCCACGAGTTTCATCATTTTTGAAAATGCGGATTTGTCAGATGTTCTTAATGGATTTTTTTCTATAAAATTTTTATCGAAATTTTTTGTTTTTATTTTTCCTACTTGAATTGTATGTCCGAAAATTTCAGTTTTATTTTCTTTTTTTAAAACTGCTTTTGCAGTTGCTCCAGCCATTACTCTCGAAACAGTTTCTCTTCCGGAAGCTCTACCTCCGCCTGTTTCCTCGCTGTTTCCATATTTAATGAAATTGGCAATATCGGCGTGCCCTGGACGAAATGAATTTGTCACGTTTTTATAATCTAAAGGGCGTATGTTTTTATTTTTTACTGTTAAATTTATAGGTTTCCCGTCTGTTTTATTATTTTTTATGCCGGATTTGATTAAAACTTCATCTTTTTCTACCCTTGTTGTTGATATTTGAGAATTAGCCGGCCTTCTGCGGTTTACCTCTGTCTGAATGTCTTTTTGGCTTATTTTTAGCCCTTTTGGGCATCCTTCAATACGCGTTCCCATTTCCGGACCGTGTGAGGTTCCCCATGTGGTTACGACAAAAATCTTTCCGTATTTATCTCCGGAATGAATAATGCTTTTATTCACGATTAGTTAGTTTAAGCTTCTGTCTCGTTTTCAGCTGTTTCTTGTGCAACATCTTCTTCTTTTCCTTTAGCCACTTTTTTTACTTTCTTTGCGGCTGTTTCTTGTGCTTTCTTCTGTTTTGCAACGAATTTATCGACACGTCCTGATGTATCCAAAAGTTTTTGTTTGCCTGTGTAGAAAGGATGGCAGTTTGAACAGATTTCAGTCTGGAACTCGTCTTTTCCGATTGTTGAACCTGCAAGGAATTCTCCTCCGCAAGCGCATTTAAACGTTACTTTTTTGTATTGTGGGTGTATTTCAGCTTTCATATGCTTAGTTTCAAGAATTATTATTTTTTCGATTTTTTGTGCCGGTAATATACTTTAAAATGATTATCATTGCAAGTAAAATTGAAAGAACGGTAAGAGCGATTTGTTTGTAAGCCGTAATCCTCATTACGCTCACATAAAAGTCTTTTTTAGCAAATTCGCCGGAATTGTCTTTTATTGTCAATTCTACTTTGTATTTTCCTGTTTCGTTGAAATTATAAGTGACTGATTTTCCTTCTTTTGTTGGCGTAAGAGTTTGTGTCGGATTTGGGGTCTCGACCACTTTCCATATATAAGAGGTAATATCGCCGTCTTTGTCATATGAAGGAGATGCGTCGAATGTAATTTTTTTGCCAAGATCGGCTAGGGGCGTGTCGTCTGTTACTTGTGGAACAGGGGAGTTGTTTAATGGAAAAGGGTCTGAGGTGTCAGGAAATGAGTCGTTATCGTCATTTGGATCTGCGTTATTGCCGATTCCGTCTTTATCCGTGTCCAATTGTTCTTTTGGATCAAGCGGGAATGCGTCTGTTTTGTCGTTCATGGAGTCGCCGTCTGTGTCCGGATTTATTGGATCTGTGCCGATTTGTAGCTCTTCTGCATCTGATAATTTATCACCATCGTCGTCTGTGTCTGCATTATTTCCGATGCCGTCTTTGTCTGTGTCCAATGTTTCATTTGGATCAAGAGGCATTCCGTCGAGTGTATCTGGAACTCCGTCATTGTCGTCATCTTCGTCTGCATTGTCGCCTTTAGAGTCTCCGTCTGTATCATATTGTTCTTTAGGATCGAGCGGAAAAGCGTCTTTTTCATTTAAAACTCCATCGTTGTCGTTGTCTGGATCTTCCGAATTTGGGATTCCGTCGTGGTCTGAATCTTGGATTACATTTATATAATCGACAATCCAATTGTTGCTTGGGTCGTCAATTTCAGGCTCCCAAGGGAAAATTTTTACCGCGATTTTTACTTCTCCATAGTTTAATGGAACCCAATCCATAAAGACATCGTCGGTTTTGTTTTTAAAAATTGAAATTGCCTGATCACCTCCGATTTGGCTTCCGTTGGCGTAAAAACGAACGACCCCCAAAAGATCCAAATTGCTTTGATTTATGACTGTCGCGTAAACTCTTACAGATCTTCCTTCCATAAATTTATCTGTGGAAAATCTTATATCTCTTGAGTTTATTGAAATGTCTCCACTGTATGCGGCAAAAGCTGTGAGCGGGAAAATGAGACATAGCCCTGCAATTGCAAAAAATTGTGTAATTGATTTTTTACAATTAAATTTTTGCATTTTTATTGGGTTATTTTTCTTCCTCTACTGCAATTTTTGTTTGTTCTTCAGCGACTCCAGCTTCTTTTTCTTCTTTTGTCGGAATAATGTTTTCTATCAATGAGATTGATGCGACTTTGTCGTTTTCATGCATTCTCATAAGGTAAACTCCTTGTGTTGCTCTTCCTTGAGAAGGAATATTTTTTATGTTTAGTCTTATGATTTGTCCGACTTTTGATGCGATGATCAAATCTGCGTCTAAATCTTTCTCTAGAATTTTTGCCCCAATAACTTTTCCTGTTTTTGGCGTTATGTTTGCTGTTTTTACTCCTGTTCCTCCACGTGTTTGAGTTCTGTAATCTTTTACAGATGTCATCTTTCCAAGTCCGTTTTCCATCACAACCAAAAGTTTTGAATTTTCTTTGTCTTTTATAACATTCATCTCTACTACTTCATCATCCGGTTTGATTTTTATTCCTCTTACTCCAATAGAAGCTCTTCCCATTGGACGGGCGTCTTCTTCGTGGAATCTTATGGATTTTCCGTTCTTTGTGACAATGATTATTTCATCTCCTTTTGAAGTTTCTTTTACCCATTCCAAAGAATCTTTGTCTCTTAATTTTATAGCAATAAGTCCGCTTTTTCTAACGTTTGCGAAATCCGCGACAGGTGTTTTTTTCACAGTTCCGTTTTTGGTTGCAATAAGGATGTCTTCTCCTGTGAATTTTTCTCCGCTGTTTAAAATTGCGGTTACATATTCATTTTCTTGTAATTGAAGAAGATTTATTATTGCCTGGCCTTTTGATGTTCTTGAGCCAAGTGGAATTTCGTAGACCGGAAGCCTGAAAACGCGTCCACGGTTTGTGAAATATAGAAGTTCTTCGTGGTTTGTTCCGTAAATTATTACTCTTATTTCATCTTCATCTTTTGTTGTTCCGCCGATGATTCCTTTTCCTCCGCGACCTTGAGCCTTGAATGAGTTTGGAGGCATTCTTTTTATGTAGTTTTCACGGCTCAACATAACAATCATTTCTTCATTTGGAATTGTGTCTTTTTTGGAAATGCTGTCGACGGCATTTGGAACTATTTCTGTTCTTCTGTCGTCTGAATATCTTTCTTTTAATTCCGCCAATTCGTTCTGCATTATTTTTAAGATTTTCTTAACGTCGGCAAGGATTCCTTCAAGTTTTGTTATTAAAGCCATTTTTTCTGTTAATTCATCTTCGATTTTTTGCCTTTCAAGTCCTGCCAATGTTTGCAATTTCATTTCCAAAATAGCTTTTGATTGTTCGTCTGAAAGTTCAAATTTTTTCATCAATGCGTCATGCGCTTCCTCTTTTGTAGGAGATTTTCTGATTGTTGAAATCACCGCTTCGATATTGTCTAAGGCAATTTTCAATCCTTCCAAAATGTGTGCGCGTGCTTTTGCGATTTTTAAATCATATTCGGTTCTTCTCGTAATTACTATTTTTCTGTGAGTGATGAAATATTCAAGAACCTGTTTTAGGTCTAGTAGATGCGGTTGGATTTCATCAACAAGTGCAATCATGTTCATGTTGAACGATGATTGTAATTGAGTGTATTTAAATAATTGGTTTAGGATTTTTCTTGGGAACGCGTCTTTTTTAAGCTCTACGACTACACGAATTCCATCTTTATTTGATTCATCTCTTATGTCTGAAATTCCTACTACTTTTTTGTCTCTAACTAATTCCGCCATTTTTGTTACCAAATTTGCTTTGTTAACTTGGTAAGGAATTTCTGTGACGATGATCGCAAATTTTCCGCCTTTTTTCTCGACGATATCTGTTTTTGACCTGACGACTATTCCTCCGCGGCCTGTCATGTACATTCTTTTTATGTCTTCGATGTTGTAAATAAGACCTCCTGTTGGGAAATCAGGTCCTTTTATGAATTGCATCAGGTCTTCTATTGTGCACTCAGGGTTGTTTGAAAGGTGTATTAAAGCGTCTACGAGCTCGCCCAAATTGTGTGGAGGAATAGATGTCGCCATTCCAACCGCAATACCTGTGGAGCCGTTTAAAAGCAATTGTGGTAGTTTTGAAGGAAGGACTGTAGGCTCTTGATGTCTTCCATCGTAATTATCTCTAAATGAAACTGTTTCCTTGTCGATGTCTTGAAGCATTTCGTCTGTGATTTTTTCCAGTTTTGCCTCTGTATAACGCATGGCAGCGGCGGAGTCTCCATCAATAGAACCGAAGTTTCCCTGTCCTCTTACGAGGGTATATCTCATTGCGAAATCTTGAGCCATTCTGACCATTGAGTCATAAACGGCACTATCTCCATGTGGATGATATTTTGCCAACACTTCTCCCACTACTGCCGCTGATTTTCTAAATCCACCTGAGGATTTAAGTCCTATTTCATTCATCGCGAATAAAATACGTCTGTGTACAGGCTTAAGCCCGTCTCTTACGTCAGGAAGTGCACGTGAAACGATGACGCTCATCGCGTATTCCAAATATGAAGTTTCCATCTCGTTTGAGATGTTCGCCGCTTGTACGTTTCCCGGCTGAAACAATTTTTGTTCAGATTCTTCCTCCTTTTTGTATTTTCCTTCTGTTATTTCTTCTTCTCCTTCAAAATCATTTTCTTCTTCAGAACCTGATTCTTCTTCGTTTTCAACTTCATCTTCTTGTGTTTTCTTTTTCTTCTTTTTGTCTTTGTTCTCTTCGTTTTCGTTGTTTGTTTGTTCGTTTTTCTTTCCCTTTGTCATTTGGATTAAATTTAAATTTTTTGGCCGCTGTATAGTAGCACAGATTTATTTCTTGTAAAAGGGGTTAATTTCTCCCTTGTAAAAGAGGTCAAATTCTGCTAAAATATTATGAATGTTCGAAATGATTAAAAACAAAAATAAATGGATCCTACAAATACAAGCACAGCTGTAATTCCTGAAGAAAAGACGAAAGATTTAAACAAGAATGTTTTTTCAGGGGCTGATTCTCAGAATTTGGAAACTCCGGATTGGCTTAAAGATGCCTCTCAGGTTTCCGGCGGGAATAAAATAAATTATGAAGATGTGAAGGTTGAGATTAAGGCGGACAAGCCTACTTTTACGGAACTTGGTGAAAACCCTGATTCTGTTATTGAGGTTACTCCTTCGTTTGAGGTTGTTCAAAAAATCGACTTTGAAGCGGCGGCAAAGCTTGAGCAGGCCGGATATGATCCGAAAACAGGTAGAAAAATTGAAAAAAATCTTTTGTCTAATGCTTTTTCTGCTGTAACTTCCGGTGTTGAAAAACTTGCTGGAGGTGCCGCTAAAACGGTTGAGCCTGAAAAAGCCGATATTGCTGAGCCGGCAGTTGCTCCTGTTGTCGTGGATCCTGCAAAAAAGAAATCTGTTTTTGACAGTTTGAAATCTTTGTTTGTGTCAAATGATGCAAAGCAAAGGGCTGAAATGTTCAAAGCTAGCCAGGCTGATGCGGCCAAATCTAAAATGTCCAATGAAGAAAGACAAAGGTATATTGAAGCTGAAAAGATTTATCAACAAGGACTTTCTGCGATAAAGGATTTGATTTCTCCGTCTGCGATGGAGATAAATTATGATTCTTTGCGTTTGGATGGACTTTA
>Ga0172379_10001284_pt1 | contig 51753 bp, 59 predicted proteins | sample GrowelOW334metaG_FD_119756 | JGI IMG/M metagenome (GOLD analysis project Ga0172379, IMG submission 119756) | Groundwater microbial communities from an aquifer near a municipal landfill in Southern Ontario, Canada - Groundwater well OW334 metaG | ecosystem: Environmental > Aquatic > Deep... | reverse complement strand
TGGGCAACCTTATACCCAAGAGGCACTAAATCTTGCCAGGCAATTTCCATACCGAGTATTTTTACATTGGTTCAAAGACGACCCCAAGATGTTAGGAATTGTGAGATTTTTTGATGAGCAGGAACGGAAAGATGCTGAGTTTGAGGACGAAGTAAAAGTGTTGTCCTCAAGAACTGGAATTATCGACAACACCATCGAAGCATTGATGGCAGGGAGAATCAGGTTTGCCATGTCTCCCCATAGTCCAGCGCTCCAGATGCTTATAAATCATGCCCAGACCGTATATGCCCGCACTGTAACCGATAAGTTTGGACAAGCAAGGCGGGAATGGACGAATACAGGTGCTGATGATTTTTGGCTTGCACTTATTTATTGGCACATTGCCTTGAAGAAGCGACTTAAATTTGAACCAAATAAATAAACCTATGCAAAAAGTAATGCCACCAATACTAGACTTTCGATATACCAACTCACCAGAAAGTGAGGCTAACTTGAAAGGCGCTTATGATCGGATTTTTACCATAGCCAGACAAAACATTTTGCAAGCAAAGGAGGTAAACAACGAAACTTATATGGCAAAAAAGTATTTTATTTACGCAGATGCTAGGTATTCAAAGGATTGGGACATAAAAGATCAGATCGTGGAAGCAGAAGCAGAAACTTTATCGGAATTTGCTCAGAGACATAATCTCATGGTGACGAGAGTGTTTAAGGACTACGAGTTCGATAAAAAACATCTTTGGGATACAGAGCTGGCAATCATGATGAATGCCATCTGGGAGAAACAGGCGCAGGGTATTATCTGCGACTCTCTTGGTTGTTTTGAAGTTCCAGAAATCTATTGGAGTATGGAGCCTACCGTGAAGTGGTTAGTGTTGGATTTAGGACTAGAGATAATCACTCCAGGTTGCACCTATAAAGATGGTTTACCCAACGGAAAGTTATATGTTGAAAATGAACAGGAAGGAGCAAAGTATTGAAAAACTAGATCACGCTTGACTTACACAGATCATAAAAGTAGTGTGTGAGTGTATCAAACAATATCAAAAAGACCTATGGAAAACCAAGAATACCTAACCATAAACGAAGCAGCCGAGAAGCTCAAACTAGCCAAAATTACCATCTATCGTATGGCTAGAAGGGGGCAATTACCAGCTATAAAGCTGGGGAAAGCATGGCGGATAAGTAGCCAAAAGCTGGCGGAGTTATTTGAGCAAGTTATAAAGCCAAAAAGTTAAAAATAAGCATGGAAAATATACTGCCTGATACCAGTCACATCAGTAATGATGAGATAGCACAGCCGCTGCAAGCGGCTCTTTATGCCCGTGTTTCGACTGAGAGGCAAGAGAAAGAAGAAACCATAGAATCCCAAGTGGCAGAGGTTAAACAAAAAATCGAAGCAGACGGGAACATACTACCTCCCATGAATTTATTTGTCGATGACGGTTGGACAGGAATGATGTTGGCTCGACCCGCTTTGGATGCCATGCGAGACGCCATTAAAGAAAATCGAATACAAGTCGTGTATGTATACGACTTAGGACGGTTATCACGGGATTTTACCAATCAACTGATACTTCTGCGAGAATTTGAAATAGCAAGAATAAAGTTTATTTCCCTGCGTGATATTAACCCAACCACACCAGCCGAGGAAATGATGCAAAAGATAATGGGGATCTTCCACGATTATGATAGGCGTAATACTGCCGAGAAATTCAGGAGAGGGAAACTTTTCAAGGCGAGATCGGGCATTTTGATTAACGGTAGCGCTTTATATGGCTATAACTACATCAAAAAGACGGAGACTGAACCAGCTCATTACGAGGTTAATGAGGAAGAAACCAGGGCAGTAAGACTTATCTGGCATTGGCATGCAGTTGAGGGTGTTTCTATGCATAGCATAATCAAGAAGCTGTATGACCTAGGAATCCGTCCCAGGAAAAGAAAAAGCCCTTTCTGGTCTAGGGGTCCGATAACCAGAATGCTTAAGTGCGAAACCTATGCCTCAGGACAGGTATATTACAACAAATCCGAGGCGGTTGAGGCGAAGAAACCCCTTAAAAACGACAGGTATAAGAGAGTTAGTAAAACTAGCAGGAGAATAAGAATCAAAGAAGATTGGATTCCCTTCAAAGTGCCGATCATAATCGACGACCCAAGCTTATATGAGAAAAATAAGAGGATCTTGGAGCTAAATAAGAAATATGCCCGCAAGAACAAAAAATACAATTACCTCCTGTCAGAGATTATCTGGTGCGGGTGTGGTAATCGAAGGGCTGGAGATGGCTGTCTCAAGACTGGACATTTTTATTACCGCTGTATAGAGCGCATTCATAAATTCCCACGCAAAGACCGTCGTTGCCACCTCAAAGGTGCTAATGCCGAGATCTTGGATCAAATGCTTTGGGATAAGCTAATGCATCATTTGCAAAGTAAAGACTTAATTAGAAAGCATGCCGAGGCTTGGCTTAAGAACCAGGCAATCATTTCTGTCGATACTCAAAAGAATGCCAACCTGGAAGCCCAGATAGAGAAGATCACCGAGGAAGAAAAGAGATATTCAAAAGCGTATGGTAGCGGAGCGCTGGAGTTTGAGCAGTATATGGAGCTTGTCAAGGATGCCAAAAAGCGCAAGAAGGGTTTTCAGAAGGAAGTTGAGGAGCAAGAAGCTCAAACTTCAAAGGAATCAATAGACATTGGGGTGGATGAATTATGCGCTGAGACGGAAAAAGTCCTATGCACCATGAATTTCTCCAACAAAAAGCAGGTCATTCGAGATATAATAGAGAAAGTAATTATAAAAGAAAGGAGAACGGTAGAAGTATGGTGTCACATTTCATTACCACAACTTGTAACTGCTTCCACCGTAAATGTGGGGTATGAACCTATCGGTCGGGATAGTCGGTTTACCAAATGTAGGAAAATCTACACTTTTTAATGCTTTACTCAAAAAGCAACAAGCTTATGTTGCCAATTTTCCTTTTGCCACCATAGAACCAAATATTGGTGTTGTTCCCGTTCCTGATGAAAGACTAAAGAAATTAGCTGAAGTTGTTAAAATCTCAGAAAGTTTATCTAGTTTCCCTCCCGAAGTTCCTGCCACTTGTGAGTTTTTAGATATTGCAGGACTTATTAAGGGGGCTTCTAGAGGTGAGGGATTGGGAAATAAGTTTCTTTCCCATATTAGGGAAGTTGATGCTATTTGTCATGTAGTTAGGGCGTTTTCCGACCCCGATATTATTAAGCAGGGCGTAAGTGATCCGAAAACTGATTTTGAAGTAGTTGAAACGGAATTAAAACTAGCAGACTTGGAAACTTTAGAAAAACAAAAAGACCCTGGGAGTACCCCCATTCAAGACGAAATAAAAAGATGGAGTGTGGTTTTAAAACTTAAGGAAGCTTTGCAGAAGGGAGTATCTGCAAAAGATGTAGAACTTTCCGAAGAAGAAGCAAAAATTGCAAAACAACTAAGTTTGCTTACTTCAAAACCAATTTTAGTTGTTTTAAATGTTGATGAGGGGGATCTTTCAAAGTCGGATGAAATAGAAGGGAAGTTTGCTAACGAACTTACTCTTAATAATGATCAAGTAATTGCAATTTGCGCCAAGACAGAATCCGAACTTGCTGATTTAGGAGGGGATGAACAGAAGGAATATTTGAAAGGGTTGGGAGTAGAAAAAAGCGGGTTAGAAAGACTTATTAAAAAGGCATTTGCAACATTGGGACTTATTACATTTTTGACAGGAGGGGAAAAAGAGGCAAGAGCTTGGACTATTAAAGCGGGGATTAATGCTCAAGAAGCTTCGGGGGTAATTCACACGGATTTTATTAAGAATTTCATTAAAGCGGATGTTTGTGATTTTGAGAAGTTTGTAGAAGCTCCTGGTTGGAAAAATGCACGCGAAAAAGGATATGTAAGAAGCGAAGGAAGAGACTATATAATGAAAGACGGGGATGTGGTTGAGTTTAAGATTGGGGCTTAGATTTTTGCCTATTTTCCTCTTCTACAATTTTATCGACCTTATCAAAAGCGTCTTTTGTGCTTGACCCGCCCTTGATTAATGTGATGACTTTCTCTATTGCTACTGCATATCTATTTTCCGTCCCGCGATTTGCTACTACGTGACCATAAACACTCTCCAATAACTGTAGACTATTTTCGACTCCCATGGTTGGGATTATAGATATACTATTAAGTAAATCAAGTTATATAAAATTAAATTTAAGATTGGTGCTTAATCCATGCAGCCATGCCATTGGCAACGGTTCCGATTGGAAAATTGTTTCTCAGCACAATTATTCTCTTCCTGTCTGGTTTGAGGTTAAGTGTGCCAGATGCTGGAGAAGAAAAACAATCAGTTATATTCTTGATACATTTTTCTTCTCTTCCTTCAACTTTCGTTACACAGGGCCGGAGGGTGCGGTCAAGCTTTCCGTTATAGAAGGGGCATTTGGCCCGGCAAGGTAAATCGGTACGATTTTCAGTATTCATTTAAGCCTGTATTCTACTTTTTTGAGTTGAATATGGCAACCCTGCCTGTTATACTTTCACCTGTATGGAAAAATATGAATTGACGATAGTTTTAGATTCCAAGGCGACTGCCGCCAAGAAAAAGAAAGTGACAGAAACGGTCGAAAAGATTGCAAGTCTTCTTAAGGGAAAGCTCGGTAAGGTTGAGGATTGGGGAGTGAAAGAAGAAGGGTATTATCTATTTTTCCCATTGGAAATAGAAAAATCTTCAGTTAAAATGATTGCAACTAAAGTTTCTCAGGAAGACGATATTAAAAAGTATTTACTGATTAGAAAGAAATAAAATGGCAAGAAGTTTAAATAAAGTTCAATTAATAGGGAATCTTACTCGTGATCCGGAACTTAGGTACACCCCTTCCGGTGCTGCGGTTTGTACCTTGGGCCTTGCTACGAATAGACAGTGGGTCACGGAAGCCGGGGAAAAGAAGGAAGATGCAGAGTTTCATAGACTTGTGGCCTGGAACAAGCTTGCAGAAATTTGTTCCCAGCTTCTTAAAAAGGGAAGAAAAATATACGTCGAAGGAAGGCTTCAAACAAGAAGCTGGCAAGGTCAAGACGGAAATCAAAGGCAAACAACTGAGATTGTAATTAGCGACATGATTATTCTTGATCCGAAGGCGGCAGGGGCACCTGTTGTTGGAGACGAGTTTGATGTTCCAGAATCAGTTGGGGAGGTTCCTCCTATCGAGGCTTCGCAAGAAAAACCTAAGAAACAAGATAAACCTGAAAAAGTGGAAAAGAAAGGAAAGAAAGAATCTAAAAAAGAAGAAAAAGTTGATGATGAGGAGATTCCATTCTAATGCAAAAAGGTAAAAAGAGAAGATCAGTTCTAAAACTCAAACCCGTTAAAAGGAATTGTGCCTTTTGTAAAACCGATACGGAACCTGATTACAAGAATGTTGAGACTTTGAAAAAGTATGTTTCGGAAAGAGCAAAGATATTAGGAAAGGATAGGACCGGGGTTTGTGCCAAGCACCAAAGAAGAATAAGTAGGGAAGTTAAAAGGGCTCGAGCATTAGGTCTTCTTCCATTTACCCTAAAACTGTAATATCCTAATAAGTCGGGTGTTTCTTGATAATATATGGTAAAAATTAGTTTTGTCGCCTTCCGAAAAAGCATTGTTTATTTCATAGCAGCTCTTATTGTCTTTTTTGGAGGTTATTTTGTTGGAGTAAAAGGCTACAAAGTACAACTAGAAAATTCAAAGACTATTAAGGTTATTAGGGAACTTCCGCCAGATAAATCAAGTGTGGACTTTTCTCTTTTTTGGAAGGTTTGGGATACAATTTCTACCCGCTATTTCGATAAATCCAAAATAAACCAAAAAAATATGGTTTATGGCGCCATACAGGGAATGGTTTCTGCAATTGGAGACCCATATACCGTATTTCTTCCACCCAATGATAATAAAGTTGTCAATGAAGACCTTTCGGGAAGCTTTGAAGGTGTCGGGATTGAAATTGGATATCGTGGGAATCAGTTAACCGTAGTTTCTCCATTACCTAATTCTCCTGCTGAGAAAGCTGGCATTAAAGCCGGAGATTTCATAGTCGGAATTAAAGATGAGGCCAAAAATGTTGATAGAGGAACCGTCGGAATATCGCTTCCCGAGGCGGTGAAAATTATCCGAGGTTCAGCTGGTTCTAAGATTACTTTGTTATTAACAAGAGATGGGTCCGAAAAGCCCATTTTAATTACCATTGAAAGGGCAAAATTGGACGTTCCAAGCGTGACCTTGGAATATATCGGAAAGAATAAAAATGTGGCACATCTTAGGGTTATTAAGTTTGGAGCAACTACTTTAGCAGAATGGGACAAGATGGTTTCACAAATTGTTGCAAATAAAGAAACGAAGGGAATTATTCTTGATTTGAGAAATAATCCCGGAGGATATCTTGAGGCCTCGGTTGACATTGCAGGAGAATTTCTAAAAACCGGAAGCGTTGGGGTCGTTGAAGAAGATTCAAATGGAGTAAAAACCGAGTTTAAGACCCAAAGAGTAGGAAGACTAACCCAAATCCCTTTGGTGGTTTTGGTTAATGGGGGATCGGCCTCAGCCTCTGAAATATTGGCAGGGGCCTTAAAAGACAACAAAAGAGCTAAAGTTGTGGGAGAAAAGACATTCGGAAAAGGTTCAATTCAGGAACCTATGGATTTTAGCGGAGGAAGCGGAATTCATATAACAATAGCAAGGTGGTTGACCCCTTCCGGGTTTTGGGTAAATGAGAAGGGATTAACTCCAGATACAGAAATTAAAGTTGACGAAAATAGTAAAATAGATAATCAGCTCGAGGAAGCGGCTAAGCTAGTTGAGTAGTTTCACTTCAGCTAGTTTTATAGATATTATGAAAAAGACTAAATTAAGAAAATTATTTATTGTTTTTGGAATTATCTTTATTCTTCTTGTTGCGGTTTTGGGGGGAGCGGTATCTGACAGAATTTTTGGGATTAGGCCATTAGATAAACTATTTCCAAGAAATGCAAATATCAGAGAGGTTAATAGGGTTCTGACCGAAGAATCTGTGGTAATTTCAGTTGCTGAGGATGTTTCCCCTTCGGTTGTTACCGTTTCGATGCAAACTTCACCCCAGAGGGTTTTGCAGTTTAATCCACTTCGGGGTTTTACATCAACTATTCAGGGAGGACAACCTCAGGATATCGGAAGCGGGTTTATAGTTTCCAAGGACGGTCTAATAATTACTAACAAGCATGTCGTTGGTGATTTAAATGTAAAATACAAAGTGATTACTAAAGACAATAACGAATATGAGGTAAAGACAATTAGCAGAGACCCTGCTAATGATATTGCGGTACTTAAGATAGAAGCGAGTAATCTTAAGCCTGTTGAACTGGGGGACTCAAGTACTTTAAAGGTTGGGCAGTTTGTAATTGCAATTGGAACCGCACTCGGGGAATTCAGACACACTATAACAACCGGAGTTATATCGGGTTTAGGGAGAGGGATAACTGCAGGCAGCCCGTTTGAGGGGTATGTTGAGAAATTGGACGACATTATCCAGACTGATGCAGCGATTAACCCGGGAAACTCAGGTGGACCCCTTCTTAACTCGCTAGGTCAGGTAATTGGGGTGAATGTAGCGGTTGCCCAGGGAGCAAATAACATCGGATTTGCCCTTCCCGTAAATATTGTTAAAGATGCTTTAAAAGAATTCAACGCAAATGGGGGATTTTCCAAAAAAGCTTACATCGGAGTTGAATATCAGATGATTACTCAAACTAACGCAGTTTTAAACAGCGTTCCCCAAGGAGCATATGTTGTTGGAGTAGTTGCAGGGTCTCCCGCAGAAAAAGCCGGGATTAAAGTTGGAGATATTGTTACAAAAATAGACGGAGGTGCATTAACCGATAATAATGGGGGATTATCAGGAGTAATTTCAAAGAAAAAAGCAGGGGATATTGTAACTATAGAACTTTGGAGAAGCGGAGAAACTCAAAAGCTTCAAGTAACTCTCTCAGAGTCTAATCAGTAATTGGAGGTCAAGCGGGTTTTATTTCTTTGCCGTAGCCGTTGGCTATAACTTTCAATTTTTCCCCGCCAATGTTAATGGGTACTTCTTGGCCAGGGTGTTCGCCTGCAAGTTTATTAGCGTTTTCAAGCCGTTCGCGTTCTTTAATTAATTCTTGCGCATTTAGACCCAATACTATTCCATGAATATAGGTAATAAATGTCATATAACCAGTATTTTATGCCAGAATCAGCTTTGAAGTCAAAGCGGTAATTTTTTCTAGGTTTCCGTCTAAAATTCCCTCTATGTTTCCAAATGACTTTTTTATTCTATGATCCGTAATTCTATCTTGGGGAAAGTTGTAGGTTCTTATTTTTTCAGCTCTCATTCCACGGCCAATAACTGATCTATAGCCTTGTATGGTTTTTTCTTTCTCTTCTTCCTCCCTTTCCCACAATTTTGCTCTTAAAAGATCATATGCAATTTTTCTATTTTGTTCCTGAAACCTTTCTGTTTGTGCAGCAACTACAAGTCCGGTTGGTTTATGAATCAGTCTTACTGCGGTTGAGACTTTCTGAACGTTCTGGCCTCCTTTTGATGATGCATGGAAAAACTGCATTTCAACATCCTGTGGATTTATATTTACCTCTCCCTCTTTAATTTCAGGCAAGATTGCAATTGTTGCGGTTGATGTATGAATTCTTCCATGTCTTTCGGTTGTTGGAATTCTTTGAACTCTATGAACTCCTGATTCATTCTTTAATTCTTCCCAAACTTGAGACCCTGATATTTGAAGTACATTTTCGGAAACTGTGGTTAGCTTCCAACCTTTCTTAAGAGAATAGCGGTAGTACATTCTATAAAGGTCATCCGCCCAGATTTTGGCTTCATTACCACCCGCTCCTCCTCTTACTTCAAGATATATGGTTTCAACCTCCATGGAGTTATTTCTTGCCTTTTGGCTCTTTCCTTAATTCAGTTAATGTCTCTGGCCTTTCCATTTCTTCTGCAATCTCTCTCTGCTTCTTAATTTTCCTTTTTTCTGTTTTCGAAATCTTCTTTGAAGTTTTGGCAGCCTGCCTTACTTTAAACTTTTCTACACGTCCGGCAGTATCAACAAACTTTAACTGCCCCGTATAGAAAGGGTGGCAATTTGAACAGACTTCAACGGTAATTTCTGGAACAGTCGCTCCTACCGTGAATGTGTTTCCACAGGCACAGGTCACTTTTGCTTCCGGGTACCACTTAGGATGAATTGTTGCTTTCATAATTTTATTAAAAGTCTGCTTTAGTTGAAAACGCAAGCCTTGCTTATGAGCTTGTATTATATCTTTTCTTTTTGATTTCGGCAATTGCCACTCCTAATGATATGATAAGTGCGCCGAAAATGAACATGGAGGTTATTTTTTCTCCCAGCCAGATTACTGCTAGTGGGGTAGAGAACAAAGGATATAGGTAGGAAAAAACTGCCGCTTCTCCAATTTCAACCGTTTTTTGGGCTTTATTGCTTAGATAGTAAGCTAAGGATCCGGAAAGGACGGCCATATAGATAACTCCCAGGTGATAGGAAATTGGGATGTCTCTAATTATTCCAGGAGGGTATGTAATTAGTGCAAAAGGAAAAAGTGTAATAAAGCCAACAATGAAAGAAAAACCGGTTATGGTTAAAGGATTAACACCAGCCCTTAGAAGTTTTTTGGCGAGTACCGTATCCCAGGCAGTAGAAAGAAGGTAAAGGAGGATTAAAAAATTTCCCGAAAATCTGGTAAGGCTATGGCCGTTTTGAAAAAACGGCTCAAGAACAATGAGGATTGTTCCTATTAGTGCAACTGCCATGCCTATTTTTTCTCTACCTGTCACATGCTCTTTTAAGAAATAAACTCCTGCAAGAGTAACTAAAAGCGGGTTAATAAGAGTAATTAGGGACATATCAAGGACTGTGGTTTCCTTAAGTCCAAAAAATAGAAGTCCCAAAGAAACAGTTGATGTTAAAAACCCGTATAGGATAAGTTCACATCTAAGTTTACCTTCTTTTGGAAGATGAAAACCAAAAATGAAAAAACAGATGACTGAAATTAGTGTTGAAAGGCCGAAGCGATAAGTAAGAAATAAAAGTGGGGGAATTCCCCCTAAAGTATATTTGATGATAGGACCCGCAAAAGCCCAAATAACAGTAACGATAAAAAGCAAAAGGTAAGCCTTCAATCTATGGGGGTTCATGTAAGATCGATAATTCTTGTTAATCCGAAAGAAAATCCCACAGCAGGAATTTCGCGTCCTGCAAAAACTCCAATTAGGTTATCGTATCTTCCGCCGCCTCCAATAGATAATCCTCCGGGAGTGCCATCCAGTTTCAGTTCAAATATGGTTGATGTATAGTAGTTTAATCCCCTTGCAAGATATGGATTAAAGACAAAATCTTTTCTTTCTACTAAACCCTCGATACTTAATTCCTCAAATATTTTTTCTAGTCTCTCAGTTTTTTGGACATTCTCAAGTTTTTCGAGGTTTTTCACAACCTTTTCAACCTCTTCTCTCCCGATTTTGTCTATTTTATCTATGGTAGTAATTTGATCTTTAGAAAATCCTAGATTATCAAAAATGGCCCTGTCGTTAATTTGCATAATTGCGTTATCTAATCCTATTTTCCTTGCTCCTTTTATGGCAGCGGCAATTACTCTTGTATCTTCTTTCGTATCAGAAGAACCTACGGTGTCAAAATCAAACTGGGTAAATTCTCTAGTTCTTCCTTTTTGCGGATTTTCTCCTCTAAAGCATTGACCTATCTGGTATCTTGAAAAAGTAGGGGACAAGACTCCTAAATTATTGGCAATGAATCTAGCAAGAGGAACTGTTAAGTCATAGCGTAAAGCAAGTTTTCTTCCACCTTTATCCTCAAACTGATATATTAGTTTTTCTTCCTCTCCGTATTTTCCCAAAAGAGTATCGGCGAATTCGATAGTTGGAGTTTCAAGGGGGACAAAGCCACAATCCTCCAAGACGTCTGCGATTTTATTTACAATTGCACGTCTTTTTTTAGCTTCTTCCGGCTTAACATCTCCAAAGCCCTTGGGCGTAACTGGTCCTTTCTGCATGCTTAAATATTAAGCTTCTTAGGATGTGGATTCAACTAGGAAGATTGTTCTTGCTGTGAATATATCTTTTGCGGTTGTTCCTATTATAATTACAGTATCTTCCGCCTTAGTCTTTTTATTAGAAAGTTTAGTTGCTGTTGAAATTACCGCTTTATCGTTTTCACTAACAACGATTTCTTTTTTGGAGATGGATTTTACTTTACCGTAAATAATTTTTATCTGAGGAATGGCGGTGGGTTGAGTGATTAATATTCTTACTGCATTTAGGACATGATTCCCGTTTCTATATCCCATGGCAACGATATAGTCTCCAATTGCAATATCTGTGAATTTTACTTCCTTGGCTGTAGGATTTTGTTTTATTACAGTTAGTTCTTCACTGCTTGCCGAAACTTGTTCTATGGTCCCCGAATCAGTTTTTAATTGTACGGTTTTTTCTGCAATATCTGTCACTGTTCCTAAGTATGCTTTCGGACTATTTAATATATCTTCGACTTTTTTCAAAACCACCTCTCTGACTCCGGACTCAGAAGAGGAAGATTGACCTTCCGGCTTGGGAGTTTCTAGTTGAGTAGAATAAATGAGTCTTAACTCTTTAGAAATAATTTTATTGTCCTGGGCAATACCCGTAACCACTATTTGATTTACCCCGCCTGCCAAATCAATTGCTTTTTCAAACGCTCCTTTGTTATCTGCCTTAACTACATAGTCGCTGGTATCTAGGGAAATGACTACCCATGAATCTTTTGAGGTAATTCCGGAAACAGTTTGCGGAAGAGAAGTTATTACGTCATCGTAATCTGGCTTGGCGATTGTAAGTCCTGCCTGGATGTCGGGGGTTGGGCTGGGAGAGGTTTGAACGGAGCCATTCTTTTTAAAAGCAAAGTTAATTCTATAAACCCCAAAGCCAATGATTAGTCCCAAGACAACCCCACCTATAATTGCAAACCAGACTTCTTTACGCATCCTCGCAATATAAATTATATGCTTGAAAGTGTCAAGTTTGTTTGCTAGCATGGCGGAATGGATATACAGCATATAGGGAGCACTTCGTTTAAATTGAAAGGAAAAACTGCAACTATTTTAACCAATACTTCAAGTTTTAAGGTGGAGGTAGAAAAAGAAGTAAAAATGGAAATTGCAGAGCCGGGAGAATATGAAATAGGAGGGATTTCCATTATAGGGACCGTCTTGGGCAGTAATAAAGTTTTTGTTTTTGAGATAGATGGCTTAAGAGTTGCCTACTTGGGAGATTTTAAGGGAGTGATAACGGATGAGAAAGTTTCGGAGTTGGGCTCTATTGATGTTCTGATAATTAATGTAGGCGTTAGTGCTAAAGAGTCTGTAAAGGTAGTTGGGGGAATTGATCCTTACTTTGTTTTACCCTTCTCTGAAAAAGAACCTCTGGAAACATTTCTTTCTGAGTCTGGGTTAACTGTAGAAAAGCTAGACAAATTTTCTCTAAAGAGAGAAGATATAATGGAAGATCAAAGTACAAAGATAGTTCTTCTGCCCACCAAATAGTACGTAATCAAAGTTTGGCCAGTTTTTCTGGTAATACTTAATGCAAAGCAAATATGGTGGATAATAATCAAATAAGGGTGCCGCCTCACTCTGAAAATGCTGAGGTGTCGGTACTCGGAGCTTTACTTTTAGATAAAGACGCGGTCATTGCCGTTGCGGAATTTCTTAAGCCCGAAGACTTCTATGACGATAGACACAAAGAAATATTTGAGTGCGCGGTTGAACTTTATGAAGAAAGAGTTCCTGTTGATGTATTAACGGTTTCCGAAAGACTTAAAAAAAGAAAAGCTCTGAAAATGGTCGGGGGAACGGGGTATCTAACTGACCTTGTAAATAAAGTTCCAACTGCGGCCCATGTTGAGCACTACGGAAAAATTGTAAAAGATGCAGCCATTAAAAGACTTCTCCTGGCGTCGGCAACCAAGCTTGTGGATCTATCGCTTGATGAGTCAACCGCAGCTGATGAGCTGATGGATAAAGCGGAAAGCGAAATATTTTCTCTATCTCAAAGACATTTATCAAAATCATTTACTTTGGTAAAAGATGCACTAGCGGAAAGCTTTGATAGGTTAGATGAATTACACAAACAAGGGGAAGGCTTAAGAGGAGTCCCCACAGGGTTTAAAGATCTTGACGACTGCCTTGCTGGAATGCAGAAATCTAACCTTCTAATCTTAGCTGCCCGTCCTGGAATAGGAAAAACTTCGCTTGCTTTAAATATTGCCCAAAATCTTGCGGTTAAGTACAAAAAGTCTGTAGGATTTTTCTCGCTTGAAATGAGCAGGGAGGAACTTGTTGATAGACTTTTAGTTGCCCAAGCAGATATTGATGCGTGGAAATTAAAAACAGGAAAATTGGGAGAAGATGACTTTACAAAACTAAGTAATGCAATGGGGGAGCTTGCGGAAGCTCCAATATTTATTGATGATACTCCGGCTCTTTCAATTTTAGAGATGAGAACAAAAGCAAGAAGGCTTCAGGTAGAGCATGGAATAGATCTATTAATTGTTGATTATCTGCAACTTGCAAGGTCGAGACAACTTGAAAATAGGGTACAGGAGGTTTCGGAAATATCACAAGGTTTAAAAAACCTGGCAAGAGAATTAAAGGTTCCAGTTCTTTGCATATCCCAGCTAAATAGGGCAGTGGAGACAAGGGGTGGACAGAAAAGACCGCAGCTTTCTGATCTTCGTGAATCGGGATGTCTTGCTGGAGAAAGTCTAGTTATTAGGGCAGATACAGGGGAGAGAGTAACAATAAAATCATTAGTTGGAAAGAAGGATATCCCTGTTTCTGTTCTGGGTAATGACACGTTTAAGTTACACGAGGCAAAGATAAGTAAAGTGTTTTCAAGCGGAAGAAAAATGACGTATAAACTTACGCTTAAAAGTGGAAAAATAGTCGAGGCTTCCGGGAATCACCCATTTTTTAAGTTTGCTGAGTGGATTAGATTGGACAATCTTAAAGTAGGGGATAAAATTGCGACCCCCCGAAATTTATCCATTCCCGTTAGTCCAAATGCTACCGTTAACGATAATAAATTAATTTTGCTAGCACATTTAATAGGAGATGGCTGTTTTGTAAAAAGGCAACCCTTACATTACACAAATTCAGAAATGGCCTTGATAGATATTGTAGAAAAAGCAGCTAAAAAGGAATTTTCGATTGTTCCCAGAATTGTTAAACAAGAAAGTTGGTTCCATCTTTATCTCTCATCAAAAGAAAAACTTACTCATGGTAAAAGAAACCCTATTTGTAAATGGTTGGATGAAGATTTGTCCATATATGGGCTACATTCTAGAGAAAAATTTATTCCCGAGATGTTATTTCTACAAAAGGAAAGTAAAATTTCACTATTTCTGAAACATTTATGGTCAACTGATGGATGCATATATTTGTATAAAGGAAAACTAAAGAAGAAAGTTACGCTTTATTACGCTTCTGGCAGTAGAAAGTTGGCGGAAAACGTATCACACCTTCTTTTGAGATTGGGAATTATTTCTACAATTACAGTTTCCAAAAAGAAAGGCTATGGCGACATTTATAATGTACAAATTCAAGGGAAGGAAAACCAATTAAGATTTTTGGAAAAAGTAGGGTTTGTCGGGGCAAAGAATGAAAAGGCTAAAACTGCTATGGAGTTTTTGCAATCAATTGAATCAAATCCGAATAATGATGTGATTCCGAAAGATGTATGGAAGTATATAGAGCAAGTCAGAAAATTAAAAAAGGTTTCTTCCAGAGAATTTCATAAAAAAATGGGTTGGGCATATTGTGGAACTCAAAGGTTTGGAAATGGAATAGGTAGAGAAAGGCTTAGTAAAATCGCAAAAGTATTAGATGACAGATATCTTTCGAATTTGTCTAACTCAGATATATATTGGGATGAAGTAAAAAGTATTCAAAAAGTAGGAATAAGAGAGGTATATGATGCGACCGTTCCCAAGTATGCAAATTTTGTAGCAAATGATATTGTTGTCCACAATAGCATTGAACAGGATGCAGACGTTGTAATGTTTCTTTGGAGAGAAGATGAAGAAAATCTTGAGAATATGGTTCTGGATATTGCAAAACACAGAAACGGACCATTAAAGTCAATTCAACTATTCTTTAAAGGAGACAGAATCAAATTCTATGGAAGGGAAACCAAACGTGGCTAAGATATTTCCGTTATTTTTACCTCTCGGGTGGTAAGGTTAACTGTGCCGTTTATTCCCTTGCCAGTTTTCATTACTTCCACCATTATTAATTCATCGACATTTTGTGGATGATTTATATCAATTTCATCCGCTGTGCTTATTGTTAGAGGTAAGCTCTTGGGGACCCTAATTGTTCTTTCTTTACGTTTTTGCTGTCTTTCTTTCATTTGGTTATCACCTGCATTCTAAAGATGTTTAATTGGTCAATTTCCCGAATTTTAGCAGATCGTTCTTAAAAATACAAAAAGTCGTTCATACTTTTGGTTGGTACTTTGCACAAAATTTGATATCATTCTTTTTGATGGGAGATAAACCAAGAATAAAAATCAGATTAAGGATGATTATTGTTAAGAATAGGAAACTTCTTGTGACATATGATTCTACAGAAGATTATTACTATTACATCGGAGGAAAACTCGAATATGGAGAAACAGTCTTGGAAGGAGCTAAAAGAGAAATAGAAGAAGAACTGGGAAAAGATATTAAATTAGACTTCAAGAAAATTCTTTATATCCGTGATTTTCTTCAGCCTGAAAAAGATGAGCACAGTCTGGAACTATTTATTTTAGGTGATATTAATAAATTTGAAGATCTGGAACATTACCTTGATCCTGAACATGGAAATAAAAAATGGTCTACGTGGCTTGATATCAATAATCTCCCAGATAATTTGTTTCCTAAGCCTTTAATTAAAAAGCTTCAAAAAGATTTTAAGAAAGGATTCACAGATTCTGGAGAATATATAGGAAGAATGGAAAGCTAGGATGCTTAAAAAGCTTCGTGGTATAGATTCAGCAAAGTATTTGGAAGATTCTCTTAATTTTTCCGAAAAAGAAAAAAAGTTAGCAAAAACTTTCTCGGAATGGTTACCTAATGAAATAACTGATTGCCACACTCATTGTGGTCTTTCTGAATATGTTAAGGAAATCGATGATGAAATGTACCACCAGATGATAAGTACTTTTGAGGGTTTTACTTTAGAACAATCTCATAAAGTTGGAAAGATGTATTTTAAAGGGAAGAAACTAAGGCGGCTAAGATTTCCATTTCCGTTTCGGGGAATTGACCTTAAAGCTGCTAATAAATATTTAGTGGATAAAGTAAGAAATCCGGACAAAGTTGCCCTCTGTGGAATACCCAGCGATATTGATTATACAGTTTCTATGTTGGAAACTGGCAAATTTATTGCTCTTAAGATGTATCATCAACAATTTAATCCGCCAGCAAAAAGTATTTACGAATATTTTCCCCGAGAAATTTTATATAAAGCGGAAGAGTTGGGTGTGCCGATAATCTTACATTTACCAAAAATGATTACGCTTTGTAAAGATGAATTAATCGAAGCGATTAAATGCTACCCAAATTTAAAAATTTCATTAGCTCATTTAGGCCTTCCACACTTACTTATTCCAAATTTGAAAGATACATATAGAGAAATTGCTAAATTTCCAAACGTCAATATGGACACAACGATGATTCCCTCAAAAGAAGTTTTAATGCTAGCTTTAAAAATATTTGGGCCAAAACGAATTATGTTCGGTTCAGATGAACCAATTAATCTTGTTAGGTCTGTTATATATCAAAATCCTGAGTTGGGTCAGAGAATTGTAACGGAATATATGTATCATTGGGTTGACGCAAAGGAGCATGAAAAATATAAACATCTCGCTAAGGGAGCGACTCATATGCATTGGCCTGCGATGCAAGCGATTAGAGACTCAATTGAAAAATTATATCTCGAAGGACTGCAATTCAAAGTTAAAAATGATATATTTAGCAATAACGCGGTCAAGTTTTTTGGATTTGATAAAAAATGAAGGCAGCAATTGTTACTGGTGCAAGTTCGGGATTTGGTGAAGCCATATCCTTGATGCTTCTGGGAGAAGGCTATAGGGTTTATGGTTTGGCACGCCGTTATGAGCGGTTAAAAAATACTTTCGAAAAGTTTAAAAACTTTGTTCCTTACGAAATTAATCTTCTTGGTAATAAAGAAATTGAAACATTTTTTAAGAAGATTGGTGTAGATAAAAACTTATGTCTTTTAGTTAATTGTGCTGGCTTAGCTTTAGGGGCGGATCCTTATGACCAGATGAAATTGAAAGATGTCGATACAATGATTGGAACAAATATTACTGCTTTAGCGCACATGATCCATCATTTTTTGAAGACCGAAAATAAAGAGAAATATATTATAAATTTAGGTTCAATTGCGGGAAATTATGTGTACCCGAACAATAACGTTTATGGTGGAACTAAGGCTTTTGTAAATCATTTTTCAAAAAATCTTAGAAGCGACCTTTTGGGAAAAAATATTAGGATAACTAGTATTGAACCAGGTTTGGCTAAAACCGAGTTTTCTTTGGTCAGATTAAAGGGAAATAGAGAAAAAGCGGAAGCCATTTACAAGAATACGGAATATATAAAGGCGACTGATATAGCTGAAATTGTTAAGATGTTAATCCATTTACCAAAACATCTTAATATTAATTCTATCGAGGTAATGCCCATTACTCAATCTAACGGGCCGTTGCAAATATACAGATTTTCTTAGCCAGCTTTATCTTATTTTTTTGAGGCCTAGAACACGAAGAGATTCGTCTGATGTCTCTGAAGGAGATCCCATTAAAAGATCTTTTGCTTCGCTAGTTTTTGGAAATGCAATAACTTCTCTAATACTAGTCTCACCGCACAGTATTGCAGCCAATCTATCAAAACCGATAGCGATTCCACCATGTGGTGGAGGAGAAAAGTGAAATGCTTCGAGCATGTGGCCAAATCTACGTTTTGTCTCTTTCTCTGAAATTCCTAATATTTCAAATACTCTATGTTGCAACTGACTATCTGCAATACGGATACTTCCACCTGCGACCTCGAACCCATTAAGAACTAAATCATAAGCCTGAGCCTTAATTTTTAAGAGTTCTTTTTCTGTCTTATTAAGATCTTTTACGGAATTGATCTTTGGCATAGTAAAAGGGTGGTGTACGGCTGAAATTTTGTTTTCTTGTTTATCAATCTCGAACATAGGAAAATCCACTACCCAGCAGAAAGCAAGCTCCCTTAAGTCTGATTTGTTATTTCTAAGATCGGGCTTATCGCATCCGAATTTTTTCATTGATTCGTCGTAAGTTATTATTGGGAATTTCCCTTTTGACATTTTTAAATAAGGAAATGATTTTTGAATTACAGAAACTATAGAGTTTTCCAAAAGTTGCATTATTTCTTCTTGATTGGTGAATGACATCTCAATATCAAATTGAGTAAATTCCGGTTGACGATCTTTTCTTGAGTCTTCATCCCTAAAACAACGGGCGAGTTGATAATATTTTTCTATTCCGGCAACCATTAATAATTGTTTAAACTGTTGGGGAGACTGGGGTAATACATAATTTTCTCCTGGATATAGTCTCGATGGCACGATATATTCCCTTGACCCTTCAGGAGTTCCTTTCGTTAAACACGGGGTCTCAATTTCTACGAAACCCTGGTCATCAAAGAAATTTCTCAAACTTTTAGCTAACACTGCCCGTTTAAATAAGTTATCTCTCATCCTTTCGGTTCTTAGGTCAAGATAGCGGTATTTGAGTCTTAAAGATTCATCAATGGTTGAAGAATCTCCATCTACGCTGAACGGTAGGGGAGAGCAGTTGGATATAAGCTCGATACTTTTGGCTTCGATCTCAATACTGCCTAGTTCTTGATCTTTACCAATAGTTTGTTCTGATCTATTTTTGACAACACCGTTGATTAAAAGCAAATCTTCCATATTTGAATCAAAATTAATAAGTTTATTTTCTAAAACCACTTGTATTCTTGAAGACCGATCTCTTAAATCGATAAAGGTTATTTTTGAGTGTTTTCTGATACGAAATACCCATCCAACGATTTCAACACTTTTGCCGACATGATTTTTTAGCGATAGTATCTCTAATTTCATACCTTAAGGAATAATATCATATTCTGATCGTGGGAACAGAATTATTTCACTTAAATTTTCTAATCCCAGAAGTTTTACAAGGAACCTGTCAATTCCTAAACAAAAACCTCCGTGCGGGCGGGGGAGTTTAAAAGCGTTTAGATAAAAATCATACTTTTGTGACCGAAACCCAAGTTCTTTTATTCCGTTTTTTAATCTTAAATAATTTGTTTCTCTGACAGCTCCTGAAACAATTTCCCATCCTTTGTAAATAATATCGAAACTAAGTGTAGTATCTCCTTCGCCCCTTTTGGTATAGAATTTTTTTACCGATTCTGGATAATTTACTATTGCAAAAACATCCTTTTTATATAGTTTATACATAATTTTTGCAAGTTCATTTTCTAAGTCATATCCTAAATCTGTGCCATAAATTACATTTGCTCCATTATTATTTTTATTAAGTAACTCAACTGCGTCTATATAATTGATTTTCATTATTGTTTTTGAGACTAGTGAATCTTTTTTTACGTCTCCTGATTTATATAATGCTTTTGTAGTATGTTCCAAAATTTCTCCAACTAGCGATATAAGTTCTTCTATCGTTTTAATATTTGCTATTTCAATATCTAAACCATATGCTTCTGATAGATGTCTTGGGGTTGGGTTTTGCTCGGCTCTCCAAAACGGTCCGATTTCGAAAAGTTTATTTATTCCTGAAAGGACAAGCATTTGTTTGTAAAGTTGATTAGACTGTCTTAACATCATTTTTCTTCCATACCAATCAACAAAAAATATTTCTTCACTGGGATCATTCCTGACAGGGTCTGTGGGTACTGCTGTTATGGTTGGCGTTTGGACTTCTATAAAATCTTTATCTATCAGCATTTTTCTAATTTCAAAATATACTTGGCTCTTAAGACCGGCGCGACGCCCTTTTTCTTTAAAAGTGGATTCATTTATATGGAATCTCTGTCGACGTTTTTCTTCCTTGAGATGAAAGGTAATAGCATCTATTGTTTTCCCAACATTGGAATTAATTATATTTATGGCCTTAGTTATACTCCCTTCTCTTAATTTTTTGTTATACTGAGCAAAATTATTTATTGATTCTAGGGGATATATTTTGTATAAATTTTTCACCAACAAAGTATTTTGTGGTGTACCAAGATCAAATATTAAAGGATCGTTCAATTTATTAAGAAATATTATTTCTTTTTTTGAAAATACTTTTGAAGTAGCAAAAAATATGGCCTTCGGTCTAGCTGTAAATCTAAGTAACAAAGAAAGTTTAAAGACTTTTTGTACCAGCCCCTTTTTTAGTAGATTTCGGGCACTTGAAGTTGTTCTGTTGGCTGCAATAAGGTTGTGATAGCCCTTTTCATTTAGGATGTTACATAAAAGAGTACCTGTTGACCCCGTACCGATAATTAGAATTAATGAATCTTTGGTGAGGGACTTGTCAATAATCATATCGACAGAGGTGCGTTCTGCTGACACATTTCCCTTGCCTATATCTGTAGTGTTTCTCACGATATTTGATACTTTCCTGGCGTTATTAAAAATAGTCTTGAGAATTATTCCTGCCGTATTATCTTCTGAAGCGGCGATAATTGCTTTGTGAATTTGGCCAATGACCTGGTTATCACCCAGAGTAATACTTTTCAATCCACAAGCAGTCTTAAATAGATGGTCGATAACCTTTTTGGCTTTATACTCATAAATACTTGAACTTAAAAAACCAGATTTATTAATCAAATTCTTCTTCCAAAGAGGAATAATCTCTTTTCTTTTAGAGTTTTCAGCGACATAGTAAATTTCGATACAATTGCATTTATCTAAAATCAAACATTCGTCAAGTTGTAGTTTTGACATAAGCGTTTTTGCAAATAAGCGGGGTTTTTTGATCACGTACGGGGTAACCGATTTCAGGTTTGTATTTCCCATCAAAGCAGACAGGCAGTACAGATTTTCAAGTATTTTCATAGTTTTTTGCGAGAAAGCTAGGTTTGATTCTAGCACAAACATACAAAAAGAGAAAAACAGGTTACTCTTTACATATAACTATAAGGTGATATAATAATCATTATGCCAAAAGAGCGAAAGGAAACTCAAACAAAAGCTCAAAAAGGCCCAAGAACGGGGGTTTTTGGCCAAACTCTTAAAGAATACGACATTAAAGAATTGGGTAATCGTGAATATGAAATAACAAAAGATGGAGTTACCCATGTAGGCTCGTTTTCGTCTATAGTTAATATTGCTAAAGGGCAGGGTGAGGCTGGTTGGGGGAATCCATAATTTCAAGAAATGGAACAATGTTTGTATAGGCAAATACCAAAAAATGATACTTCCGGTCAAACTAGTGAAGCAAGTCCTTTAAAACTACCTTCAAATGTGTGCCATGAGTGTCAAGCCTTAAAGCAGAAAGGTGCGGTAGATACTACTTGCTACAATTTAGATCTTAACGAGAAGAATTGTAATATTTCTTCTGTTGCTTCAATTCCTTGATATAAGATTGTTTCGAAAATGTTAAGGTTTTGATATTGTTTTGCTCCGATTGTAGTGGTTGCATAAAGTTCTTCACGAAGTAAATTAAAAGTATAGCGGCGGTTTTAGGCAAGCTAAAACCGAAATTTTTGCATCTTGTTCTATTTACTCCGTCAAATATCTTTCACCCCAAATTTGGGCTGGGATTCGGTCTTTTTGCTGTGCGCTCGCTTCCGCTCGTGCACCCCTTCTGTTTTGACTTCCCTTTCAGTGCCGAGGAGAGGAGTCGAACCTCCACGATGCTTACGCACCCTCAGTTTTTGAGACTGAGCTGTAAACCATTCCAGCACCTCGGCTTATGGTCAATTATATCAAAATTGGAGTTTCATTATCGTATCCAGAGGAATGTTGCGGCAACTGTTAATATTTGGGTAAGAAGGCCTAAGATTGGGGGAGCGTCCACTTGAATTCCCTTTTGAAATTTAATCCATCTTTTTACATATTCGTTGTTTCTTTCTTTTAAGAAAAAGTATGGTGCTTCAATAAGATCAGGGAGAACCGCGGCAAACGCAGAAAGAAGCACATTTATGGTCATTAGTGTGTTAGGTTGACTGAACGCAATTGCGCTTCCCAAGATTAAAGCAAGGGATGAATCAATTACTACGATAATCGTGCTATTCTTCGTTGGTTTTCCGTATTTATCCGTTTCGTAGTTAAGGTGTGGGTTCCAATGGGGAACTTTCTCTAAGACAAAATGACTGGCAAAGGCAATAGGAATTGAAAGAGCTGGATTTCCCAGTTTTACCGCAATTGCAGCTCCTAAAAGTGCGTGGGGTGTTTCTAACATATCATCATGTTGCAGTTACACATGTGGTTAAATATTATATACTCTACGAGTATGATAGTGAACTACCTAGTTAATATAGTCGGAATAATTCTCTTTGTGTTTCTTTTTTGGAGAAGACTTAAGGATGACTATAGTTCAAATATAGTTTTTAGTTTGACGTTTTTTGTTCTTCTTGGTGTTTCCATCGGATATCTAATATCTACATATTTTTTCCCTCGTTGGTTTTTTTGGTTTGAAGCTTTTGGAGCTTTCTTGGGCTTAAGTTATGGAATTGTTAAGTTCAATACGCGTTTTTTTGAAACCTACGAAGCCTTGTTTATCTCTTTCATGCCTTGGCTAACGCTTTTCTATTTAGCCGAGCTTATTAAAAGACCAAGTTGGGCGCTTGCTGTAGTTGCCCTTCTTAACTTTGGTCTAATCTTGTTCTTTGACTTCGTAAGTATGAAATATAAAAGCTTTTCCTGGTATAAGTCAGGAAAAATTGGTCTTGCTGGGCTTTTAACTTCCGGTGTATTTTTCCTAATTAGAGCGGCTATTGCAACCATCCTTCCTTCCATGGTATCCTTTTTGGGTCTAAGCGAGATTATTCTTTCAGGAGTGTGCGCTTTTACAATATTTCTTTTAATTTATAATTTATCTAAAGAGTCTTAAAATGGATACAAAGAAAAAAGAAGAGAAGGTAAAGTTTCCAGCAAATTTACTGTATCCAATCGGCAAACTGTTGGGTTGGAGACTTTCTTCCTTGGAGAAGAAGAAAAAGTCAATTGAAGACGAAGATCCTTTTAAAGATACAGATAGACTTAATGATAATGCATCCCCCGATACAGATGCAGCAGAGCAGTTTGGCCACGCAAGAAGCACTGCTTTAAAAAACGAGCTATCAAGAAAAATAATTCAGACAAAGAAGGCCTTAACAAATATTAAAATTGGCACATATGGAATTTGTGAGGATTGCGGCAAGATGATTGATACGGACAGGCTTGTTGTTTACCCGGAGGCTACAAAGTGTGTGTCCTGCGAAGCAAAAAGAGAAAAGTGAACCCAACAATAATCTTTGAGGATGAAAGCATTTTAGTTTTAGATAAACCTTCGGGCTGGATTACAAATGATGCTTCAACTACAACTACACAGCCGGTTGTCCAGACTTGGCTAAGGGAAAATCTAAAGTACCCGCTGGTTGGGGACAGGGAGCGAAGAGATGGGATTGTGCATAGACTGGATAAAGAAACAAGCGGACTTTTGGTTGTTGCAAAGACCATAAAGGCTTTTGAAAATCTCCAGAGTCAGTTTAAAGAAAGAAAAGTAGCAAAAACATATATTGCTTTAGCCCATGGGGAGATTCTTCCAAGTGAAGGAAAGATTGAAGCTTCTGTGGGAAGACTTCCCTGGAGAAGACAAAGATTTGGGGTTTTACCGGGGGGAAGGGAAGCGGTAACTAACTACAAGGTAATAAAGACATTGGAAAACGATAGCGAGAAATTCTCTTTAGTTGAACTATACCCGAAAACAGGAAGAACGCATCAAATCAGAATTCATCTAAAGTTTATAGGCCACCCCATTGTTGGAGACAATTTCTATGCAGGAAGGAAAACATCAAGAGATGATAGAAAGTGGTGCCCAAGACTTTTTCTTCATGCTAAATCTATCTCCTTTTTTCATCCTGAATCTGGTGAGACGGTAAAATTTGAAAGCAATTTGCCTGAGGACCTTGAAAATACTCTCTTAAGATTATCGATGATTTCACGATCTTCTTTACACGAAGCTTAATTTTAGTTTAAACTGAATGTAATGCCCGAACCTACTTTTTTGTTGGTTATCTTGGTTTTGCTTTTTGCCTCTCTTGGTGGGTTTGTCGCTAAAAAACTTAAAGCTCAGCCATTAATAGGGTATTTAATTTCGGGAATTTTCTTAGGTTCTTTTTTTCCTCAGGCCTCTTCCATATCCAAGCTTTCCGAAATAGGGATTATTCTTCTTTTATTTTCATTAGGACTGGAACTTTCATTTTCAAGACTCATTAAAGTTTTTAAAACAGCATTTTTAGGGGGGATCTTGCAGATCATCATATTTACTTTAATTTCTTACCCATTCTTTTTTAAAATAGGTTTTAATCATACAACGTCAATTATCTTTGCCTTGTCTTTTTCTCTTTCTTCAACCGCCGTTGTTGTCAAGATTTTGGCAGATAGGGGAGAGACTGAAACTTTACATGGCGGTATTATGTCAGGCTGGCTTCTAGTACAGGATTTGATGGTTATTCCAATTGTTATATTTATTAATTCTTTAGGAGGTGGCGGGTGGATCTCTCAATCATTCGGATCTTTTCTTAAAGCCTTCTATGTAATTGCCAGCGCTATTTTATTGGGTAGACATGTTGTTCCTTTTATTTTCCATAAAATTGCGGCCGTTAACTCTCGGGAGCTTCTTGTAATTTCCGCTGTTGGTTTTTCTGGTGCTGTTGCTTACTTAACTTCACTTTTGGGAATTTCTCCGGCACTTGGCGCATTTTTGGCAGGTCTTGTAATTTCTGAATCACTTGAAAATCATGCTGTATTAGGGGAGATTAGACCCTTAAGAGATCTTTTTGTTGCAATCTTCTTTGTTACCTTGGGATTTTTAATAAAACCTTCAGTTATAATTCATAATTTTTGGCTAGTTTTAGTTATTTTTGCATTTACCATAGTTTTCAAAACAATTGTCAATTTTTTGGTTACTCAGCTTTTGGGCCAAAGAGGTAAAACCGCTATGTCAATTTCGATGGGACTTTCTCAAGTGGGAGAATTCTCCTTTGTTATTTTTTCCCAAAGTCTTCTTAAAGGGCTTGTCAGTTCAGACAGTATTTCAATTGCAACTGGAGCCGTGCTTTTGACAATTATCTTAACTCCATTTCTTTTCAAAAAATCGGTTCCTTTCTGGAAATATCTTAAGAAGGCTAGCCAAAATGTTCCTTGGCTAGACAAATGTTTTGTAGGAGGGGGTTATAAAGATATTGAACCCACGGAACTTAGTGACCATATTGTTATCTGCGGCTACGGAAGGGTGGGAGGCTGGGTAGGACGGGCCTTGATGGACACAAAAACGCCTTTTATTATTGTCGATTCGTCATTGGATGTTGTAACGAGTCTTAAAAGGGGAGGGTTTCCTGTTATTTTTGGTGATCCTGCTGAGCCTGAGGTGCTGGAAGCTGCCGGAATCAAAACTGCCAAGGCCGTAGTTATTGCAATTCCAGATAGAATCTCTCAGGAAATTCTAATAGGTCACGTTCAGACGGTTGCACCTCAAGTAAAGATAATTTCCAGGGTACATTTTGACGAAGACTGGGAAAGGCTAAAGATATTAAAAGTGGACAAAATTGTTCAGCCAGAATTTGAGGCGGCTGTTGCTATCACAAGAAGTATATTTATCTCAATGGGTAAATCAAAGGAAGAAATTGGAGAAAGGCTTAAAAACCTACGTATCTCAAGATCTCTAAAATGAAAAGAAGAAACGTGGCAAGAAAGAAAGAACGAAAAGATCAACTTAAGTGGGTTGTGATTGGGATAATGCTCCTTATAGCCGGTGTTTTGGTATTTTTACTAAGACCCAAATATTGGAATTCCCGTGGAAAACTTGCTGTTGTTGCAGATTATGGCCAAGATGTTGTTGTATCTTTGTATGATGTTTCCCGCGGCAATAGGACAGATATTGTTATTCCTGGTAATACTCAAGTTCTTGCGGCCTATGGTTTAGGTACATGGAAATTGGGAAGTTTGTGGAAATTGGGAGCGGATGAAAAAATTGGTGGTAGTTTAATAACAAGAACAATTGCCAAGAATTTCGGTTTCCCCGTTTTCACTTGGTGGGACAACCTTTCACTGGGTGACAGGTTAAGAATTACTATATTTAGTTTCGTAAATCGGGGTAATAAAGATGTAATTTTCTTAAATGAAACAGGGTCTTTGAGAAAAACGGTCTTTATGGATGGGGAAAGGGGCTATTTGGTAAATTCTGATATTCCCGAGGATATTTCGTCGCTTTATTCCCATCAGGATGAATTTGGAAATTCACTTAAAGCCAAGATTACCGACTCAACCGGGAACTACGGTATTGCAAATAAAGTTGGAAAGGTAATTGAAACGATGGGGATTAAAGTTGCCTCTATTTCTAAAGATTCTGACCTTAAATATGATTGCAAAGTCAGCGGGAAAAATACCAGACTTGTTTCAAAAGTTGCCTTAATCTTAGGATGTGGAGAAATAGAAACCAAAGTTTCAGACGCCTTTGATTTGGAAATATATTTAGGGGAAAAGTTTACTCAGGGATTTTGATTTTCTTCATCTGAAACAATCTTTTCCATGGGGAAGGAGGGAGTATTTTCTGATTTTTTTGATTTTTGAGTTTCTCTAATAAATATCTTAATTCCCTTCTGATCTATTGATTTAATGAAGGCCTGATAGGTATTCCCTAAAGTTATCAGGCGTCTTAGGCGTAGGGCCAGATCATCAGGGAGCCTTCCTACATACTTTCCATCTTCTGTAGTAATTGAGACCCTGTGTGCGTGTGCAGCGAGCCTTACTTCGTCGCAGGTATCCAAATTTGCAATCACTTTGCTGTCTCCCAGGTTAAAGAGGGAAACAAGCTTAGTTTTTCCAGATTCCTCAATAAACGAAGTAGTATTTGAGGGCTTTACCTCCGAAGGTATATTATTCTTAACGGTTTTCCATTTGGCCAGGTTTTTAATGGCAATTGAATTTATGGGGTCTATTTTAATTATTTTTGTGCAAATACTTCTTGCCCTTAACGAGTTTCCACTCTCAAAATAGGCTTTGGCAAGCCTGTTTAAAGTGTCGCAATCTGAGGGGTTTTCTTTAAGGATTTCATTATTTACCTTTATGGCTTCTTTCCAAGCGCCCTTGAGTGCAAGTTGTATGGATTTTTGGGCAAGGTCGTTATTCATATATAAAAGAGATTTTTAATTTGAAAATAAAAATTACTCTCTTGAGTATAAATTGGGAAAATGCCTTGTCAAGGGCAATTCCTGCTTGTATAATAGCAGAATAATGAGTGGACACAGTCACTATTCGACAATTAAAAGGGCAAAGGAAGCCAACGATCAGCAAAGGGGTAAGATCTTTTCAAAGTTTGCCAGAGAAATTGGGATTGTAGTTAGGGAGGGTGGAGGAGCAGATCCCACTTTCAACTACAAACTCAGAATGGTTCTAGACAAGGCAAGGGCTGCCAACATGCCTAAGGACAATATTGAGAGGGCAATAACAAAAAGCGCTTCGGGAGTAGCTTTAGAGAGAATTCTTTATGAAGGTTTTGGACCTGGAAATATTTCGGTTATTGTGGATGCTGCGACTGATAATAAAAATAGAACCAGTCAGGAAATTAAAAACCTTTTTGAAAGGGGAGGGGGGAAGATGGCTGGCAGTGGTGCTGTATCTTTTAATTTCGAAAACAAAGGTCTTTTGGTTATCAAAAAAGACAATTCTCCCGATGAGCAGATGCTTAAGATGATTGATTTGGGAGTAGAGGATATTGACGAAACATCAGATGGCTTGGAGGTTTACACACAACCAGATAAATTATATGAAGTAAAAGGACAGCTTGAGAAAGCCAGCTTTTCAGTAACTTCAGCAGAACTCTACATGAAACCGAAAGTTTTTCAGACAGTTGCAACAGCGGAAGAAGCAAAAAAGGCAATGGCTTTTATCGATTTATTGAACGATCATGATGATGTTTCTAATGTTTTTTCTAATCTAGATATTCCGGATAACCTGCTGTGACTAAACGGAGAAAATTTGTAATTGCCTCATTCATTCTTTCCTTGGGTTTTGTTGGCATACAAATTTTAGATAATCCCTATAAAATATATGCAATTTTTGGACTAGGTTTAACTACATCGGCTCTTTTCTTCTGGTCGCTTCGTGAGGGGCTAGGCAAAAACTCAACCCTTCTAACTTTAATTCTTCCTGCGTTTTTTACGGGCGGTGTTGGAATTTTTTGGTTTTTACTTCCGTCAAATATTTTTGCCAGACTCCCCATGATTATTTTTTATGGTTTAGGAATCTATGCACTTTCGCTAACAATGAATGTTTTTACCGTTTCGGCTGTTAGAACTATTGCTCTTTTAAGGGCAGCTAGGGGAGTTGGTTTTGTACTCACTTTAATTACTTTGTTCCTTATTTATAACGCAATCCTCTCACTTAAAATTCCAATTTGGGGAAGCGCACCTTTAATTACCGCATTATCCTTCCCTCTATTTCTTCAGGGGTTTTGGACCATACCTTTGGATATAAAATTAACCAAAGATGTTTTAATTCTTTCCTTGGTTTCAAGTCTTGTGGTGGGGGAAATCGCCGTAAGTTTATTTTTCTGGCCGGCGACACTTGTTGTAGGTTCAATCTTTTTAACTGTTGCTGTTTATGTGCTTTTAGGATTAGGCCAGGCTAAGCTTGAACAGAGGTTATTTTCGCAAACAGTGAGAGAATATCTTCTTGTAGGTATATTAGTTTTTATAGGAATGTATTTTGCTACACACTGGGGAGGTTAAGCATAGAGCCATTATTGATCACGACCTCCACCCGATTGCTGCATATGTAGATTGTGATTCGCGGAGGCAAGAGCTTGGTCTCCATCCTGTCCACTTGGTCTGCCTGATGACGAGTCTTGATGTCTTGATTGTCTTGAACGATGATGTAATTGATGACGTGTTCGAAGAAACGTCATAGTATCTAAGAGAAAATCCCATTTCTCAAGAGGATTGGGTTTGCAGAGTAATTCTCCGGCCTTGTTCGGAAGTTTTATTCGTTCCATGTGCATAGAGTTTAACATTTTAATTTCAATAATCAAGAACTTGTATAAACAATAAATTGAGTGATGGCGTGAGTAGGGAAGTAGGGAGGTCATAGCTTTATTAATTATAGGATACATCTTCTCAGGAAGGCTTTAATTTTCACGAATATTACAGGCTATTTTCACGATATGCGACGTACCGGTCTACCGAAAAGAAAACCCGAAGTTCATGCTAGGCAGTAGTGATGTAGAATGATATAGTTATTAGGCACAAAAGACACTGTTTTCCCCTTCGGCTGTGGATAACTTTCCGAAGAAGCTACCAAGTAGGTCTTCAGGTGTCTTCTCTGCAGGGGACGGCTAGATAACCGATCCTTAGATAGTCAGAAAAAGGCATATGGGTGTAGTCCTCCCAGACACATATTAGAGAGACATATCCTGACAGAGTACTAAACTATATGGAGTCGCACAATAATACTTTTACGACGTAGTATGATTCAGAAGGCAGAGCGTAGTGTTTTTACTACGTTTCAAAATGTTTCTATAATTTTTGTTGTTTTTATGATTAATTTTTTTATTTATTCCTCTCATTAGCTGAGTCTCTAAAATAATCCTTTCCAAATATTAACCGAAGCCTCTCCCCCGCTTTTATGGTGTTTTTTAATAACATTATCTAAGTTAATTATCATTATATTTCCCAATCTTTCGGGACGATTAGTTATATGCCTTTGATAATATACAGGCCTTAAAATTGATTTGGTGACGTTTGTTTCGTGCGTGGTATAATCACCATTATGATTTGTATAGATATTGAGCCAAGGAAAGAAGTTCTCTCGAAAGTGTCCGTTTTATTTATTTTTTATAATCACCAGACAAACAAAATTTTAATTGAAGAAAGATCACCTGATCAAATATTTTCAGGAAAAAAAATATTTCCAGGTGGAAGCATGGAGAAATATGATAACAACAACTTAGTAACTGCATTTAAAAGAGAGGTTTCAGAAGAACTTGGTGTTACACCCACAAAATATCTAAATCTCGAATATCCTATAATTGGTGAAACAGGTGCTATTTTGTGTCCGTTTCTGATTACCAAGTGGGACGGTAATATTCCTAATAAAGTATTAGATAAAGGAAATTCATTGGAATGGGTCGACCTTGACTCATATGAATCAGAACTCGAATCGGTTAGGAAAATACATATAGAAGTAAAAAGATTTGTTAATAGTAAATTATTTAATGTCGCACAATCTTGACTTGCACCCTTCTTTGGGTCTAAACTGAATCTGTTAGATATATGCCTGCTCCCATATCAAATACTACAGAAATTGGAAAGAAAGTCGAAGAGTTTTTAGAATATCTTCAGGTTGAACGTGGCTCCTCTCCCCTAACGATTAGAAACTACAGGCATTATCTAAGAAGATTTAATAATTGGTTGGAAGAAAACAATATAAGACAGAATTTAAAAGATATAAATAGCGATATAGTAAGAAGCTACAGGGTCTATCTTTCTAATTTACCCTCAGGGAAAAACGAAACATTATCAAGAAATACTCAAGGGTATCATGTAATTGCTCTAAGAAGCTTCCTTAAATGGCTTATTAAGAATGATTATCAGGTTATGGCTCCTGATAAAATAGATCTTCCTAAAGTTGCAGACAGGCAAATTAAGTTTTTGGCAGGAGATCAAATTGATAGACTGCTAAATGCTCCTTCCCTATCAACAATACAAGGTAAGAGGGATAAGGCAATTTTAGAGGTTTTATTTTCAACTGGTCTTCGTGTTTCGGAAATTGCTGGTCTAAATAGGGATAAAATTGATTTAAATAGGAGGGAATTTGGTGTAGTTGGTAAGGGCGGGCGGGCTAGGGTTGTTTTTCTTTCTACCCGGGCATCAGAATGGCTTAAAAAATACCTTGATGAGAGAGATGACCACTTCAATCCGATGTTTATAAGACATAAGGGTAATGTTGATCCAACAACACTTGATGAGAAAATGCGTCTCACTCCCCGCTCGTTTCAGAGGTTGATTAAGAAATATGTAAGAAAAGTAAAGCTAGAAGTGGATGCTACGACCCATAGTTTGAGGCACGCATTCGCTACAGATTTATTAATGGCGGGAGCAGATATCAGGAGTGTTCAGGAGATGCTGGGACACAAAAACATATCAACTACTCAAATTTATACCCATGTCACAAATAGACAACTTAGGGATGTGCATTCTGCATTTCATGGAAAGGGGGGAAAGTAGAAAATTGTTGTTTTTAGCCTTATACATAGATTTACAAATATTTGCGTAGATTTACACACTTATGCAATATAGAATATTGACAAAAATGATTGTTAAATTGAAAAAATTTGGAAAAGTATTAACCTCTCATCCTGCAGGTAAGGAGGCCTATCTTGTGTTTGCACCCACATTAAGGGGGTGCAAGAATGGTGAAGTTATTGAAGTAGACTTTGAAGGAGTTGAGGTTCTTACCCCATCTTGGGCTGATGAGTTTTTAACCCCACTTTTTGATTCATACAAAAATAAAGTTAGCCTTGAAAATACATCTAACCCTTCCGTAGTAGAAAGTCTTAAAATATTGGGTTTAAGTTAAAATTCGTTTTTCAATTTTCTCCCAGGGAAATCCGTTTCTTCCGAAGTGTCCGTAAGCTGCAGTTTTTTGATAGATTGGTTTTTGTAATTTAAGTTTCTCAATAATTGCCCTTGGCCTAAAATCAAAGTTCTTTTTAAGATAATCTGATAGATCGTTCCCTTTTTCATCTTTTGCATCAAGCATCAAAGGATCCGCCTTTCCTATCGCATATGCAACTGAGACAAGACAGCTTTTTGCAAGGCCCCTTGCTACAATATTTTTTGCAGCAAACCTACACATATATGCTCCACTTCTATCAACCTTTGTAGGATCTTTACCTGAAAAGCATCCGCCTCCGTGAGTAATTAATCCTCCGTAGGTATCTACCATTAGTTTTCTCCCCGTTAGGCCGGTATCTGCAACAAATCCTCCAACCTCAAACCTTCCTGTGGGGTTGACAAGAACATTTATTCCTTTAAGGTTGTGAATAATCTTCTTAATTAGTTTTTCTGTTATTTCTTTTCTTATTTGTTCAAGTGTTACTCCTTTATTGTGGTTGCAAGAAACCAGGATCGTAATGATTTTATTTCCATTCATAGTAACTTGTGCTTTTCCATCAGGCTTAAGCCATTTGATCTTTTTGGATTTTCTTAAATCTTCCAATCCCTTTGTTAGTTTGTGAACCAAAACCACTGCTTTTGGCATAAATTCCGGGGTTTCGTTTGTCGCAAAGCCATACATTATTCCCTGATCTCCAGCCCCTCCGCAATCAACTCCCATGGCAATATCTGGAGATTGCCTGATGATATTTGTGATTATCTTTAGTTTATCCTTGTAGCCTATGTCTTTATATACTTTCCTGGCAATTTTTTCTGCGTTAAACTTGGCCTTTGTCGTAACTTCCCCGCCTATAACAAAAAGACCGTGGCTTCCGAATGTTTCAATTGCTACTCTTGATTTTGGATCTTGGGATAAACATGCATCCAATATAGCATCAGAAACCTGATCACATATTTTATCTGGATGTCCTGAAGTAACTGATTCAACTGTTATTATTTTACCCATATCGTTTATTTAGCTTTGGCACCTTCTAGGTGGTTTTCCCTAAGGTTGTCGGCGGATTGTTGGGCTAACTCCCTCCCCGCTCTCTTGATATTTAGATGTTATAACTCTAAAATCTTTTCAGGCTCTTGTCAATAAGAATAATTATGAAAACAATAATTCTTCCGGGGTTTTCCATACATAACAAAGATTGGGCCAAAGAAGTCGCCAATAATCTTGACGATAATGCTGTTATTCATAATTGGCTTCACTGGGAAAACGGTAAATCAAGCTTGAACTTAAAAGAAGAATTGAAAAACATAACTGAAGAAATAGGGGAAGACAAAGTAAATATTATCGCAAAATCCGTAGGAACCATGGTTTGCATGCATTTAGTTAAAACAATTCCTAAAAAGATTAATAAAATAATTCTTTGCGGAATTCCCTCGGTTTCCAAAATGAGAAAAGATCTCTTTACTACTTCCCTACTCGGTTTTAATTCAAAAAACATCATTGTTTTTCAAAACACTAAAGATCCGTTTGGCAACTACGAAAACGTAAATAAATTTATGAAGGATATAAATAATATAATCGAAGTTATTAAGAAAGAAAGATCAGACCACGACTACCCTTATTTTAAGGATTTTAAGAAGTTTTTATATTAGAAGGCCGCAATATGCTCAAGTATTCTTGTCAATAATGGTTCCTTAGGTTCTGTGCCTAGTTTATGAAACTTACAGCCTTCACAACCACTGGTTCCTTGGTATTTTCTTTTTTCAATTACGTGTTGTAGTTTCCGACCTTCTTTTGGGTCACCCGAAAAACATCCATCATGTATCATAGTTCTCCTAAAAGTTTTGGCTATTAGTTTCGGGCTTAAAGTAGCCACAATTCCGTACTCACAACCTTTTATTACAAACTCTCCTTCTTTTTGGGGAATAGCCATAAGTTAGAATGCAATATTACATTACTTAAGATTATTGTCAAGTTTTATTAAATCTAACGGATTTCGTAGGAAAGAGAAATAGTTACCGAGATTTCTGTTTCTCCGGGCTGGATATTAGCAGGAGTTGGAGTGCCTCCTCCCAAGCCAACAGCGTCCTTGGTTGCATACATCGGTCTAGTTTCGCTTCCTCCTTGAGATTCGGAAATATTAATTATTTTACCTAAGGAAATTCCCGCAGCCTTTGCAAGTCCTTGAGCTTTTTCTTTGGCCACCCTTACTCCCTCTTCTCTTGCCTCCTGAAGTTTATTGGCTTTTGTATCATCGTTAACTTCAAAAGCAATCACACCTACCGTATTTGCACCAGCAGCAGTTGCTGCAACCAAAACATCATTAACTTTGTCAAAATCTTTAATGGTTACTTCGTAGCTTGTTGAAACCTGATAGCCAGTTATTTTTTGAGTTGGGGTGGTGTAATCATACTGCGGATAAACATTATATGAAGTTGTTTTTATATCCTTTTCCGCAATTGCCAGTTTTTTTAAAGAATCTGTTAAGGTTTTTGATTTTTTATTTACTGAATCCTGAACCCCCTTTAAAGACGTTCCGTTTTCCTGTATCCCAAAAGTTACTTTAGCAATGTCCGGGGTAACGAAAACTTTTCCTTCACCTACAACAACTAAAGGTTCTCCTTTTTGCTGAGAAATAATAGAAAGAGGAATTTTAGGTCCGAACTTAAAGAAAAGGAAAAGAAGGACGAAAATGGAAAATGCTGCAATTAAAGTATTTTTCAAACACTCTTTATTACACATAGTTCATTTTAATTTATATACTTTTTGTTGACAAGGAGGAAATGAAATAATAAACTCTGTTTTAGTAATGCGTTTAATGATCATGAACCGCTACACCGCGACACATTCCAGGGGAATGATCGCACACGATTCGGCTAGAGGATTTATGAAGTGGGAAGGAAACTCCATTATTGGTAGGTGGAAGCCGATTTCGGAAGAAGGACCGTCTTTGGTGAAAAGCCTAGCGAGGGCTAAATTAGAAGCTGAAATTGGCGCAATACATTTGGTAAATGAGCAATCAGATGAACTAAAATCTTTAATAAAGGCTTTTTTGGCGAGGCGATCTAGGGAACGACAGTGAAAGAAACTGGTTGGTAACTACTTTTGATTTGTTTCTTCCTCTTCTCCTCCGTCTTTTTCAAGTACCGCAGCTGCAGCAACAGAATCTGACTTTTCTGCAAATCTCATTAAGATTACTCCTTGGGTTGCACGTCCAAGTTCAGGAATGTTCCTTAAAGGGAGTTTAATTACCTGACCTCCCTTTGAAGTTATTATTACCTCATCAAATTTTTCTGTAACCATTTCTGCACAGGATAAATTTCCAGTTTTTGGGGAGACAACAGAACACTTAACTCCCTTCCCTGCCCTTTTTTGTACAGGGAAAAGATGAATCGGGGTTCTTTTCCCAAGTCCTCTTTCTGAAATCGTTAATATGTCTCTAAATACTTTCTTTCTTTTGTCTGCCGGAATTCTCTCTTTTCCAGGGAAAACCTCCATTCCAATTACTTTATCTTCCTTTTCCATTTTTATTCCCGTAACTCCTGTTGTTGCTCTTCCCATGGGCCTTACATTTGCTTCAGGGAATCTTATTGATTTTCCTCCGTGAGTAAGAAGCATGATATGATCTTCTCCTGTTGTTGGTTTAACAGATACCAAACTATCTTTGTCCTGAAGTCGAATGGCAATAAGTCCTGATGCTCTTAAGTTTTCGAATTCCGAAAGTTTAGTCTTTTTAATTATACCAAGCGATGTTGCCATTATAAGATGTTTAACTTCAGTATCTGTTCCCATGGGGAGAATTGAACAAACTTCTTCGTCTTGATCAAGGTTAAGAAAGTTAACCAAGGCCTGTCCTTTTGCCTGGCGGGAACTTTCCGGAATTTCCCAGGCTTTTGTTCCGAACACTTTTCCTTTGGTTGTAAAGAAAAGTATTGTGTCGTGGGTTGTTGCGGAGACAAGGTGATTAATTTCATCTTCCTCTTTAGTTGTCATTCCGATTACTCCTTTTCCTCCCCTTCTTTGTGCCCTGTAGGATGTTGCAGATAATCTTTTAACATATCCGGTTTTTGTTACCGTAATTAATGTTTCTTCTTTGGCAACCAAATCTTCTTCGGAAAATTCACCGATTCTACTTTTATATATTTTTGTTTTCCTTGCATCTCCGAACCTTTCTTTGATATCCGCTAGTTCTGTTTTAATAATCTTTAATACTTCTTTGGGATCTTTTAGTATGGCAACCAGTCTGTCTATCAATTTCTTGATTTCTGCATACTCTTTTTCTATTTTTTCCCGTTCAAGTGCAGCTAACCTTCGAAGTTGCATGTCCAAGATTGCGGTTGCCTGAATTTCGGATAACTTAAACTTTCTAATTAAGTTTTCTTTTGCTTCTTCTTGAGTTTTTGAAGCCCTAATGGTTTTAATTACTGCATCAAGATTATCTAAGGCTATCTTTAAGCCTTCCAAAATATGAGCTCTTTTTTTGGCTTCGGTTAATTCAAAAATAGTCCTTCTTATGACAACCTTTTGTCTGTGCTTTACATATTCAATAAGTATCTGCTTAAGGTTTAAAGTGTGAGGGGTTCCTTCAACAAGTGCTACAAAGTTTGCAGGGAATGCTGATTGAAGCTTGGTGTGCTTATAAATATTATTTAAAACCGCTTTGGGTTTAGCATCTCTTTTAAGTTCGACAACAACCCGCATTCCGTCTTTATCGCTTTCATCCCTAAGATCCGCAATTCCTACAATTTTCTTTTCGTGGACCAAATCTGCAATCTTTGCAACAAGTTCCGATTTATTTACCTGGTACGGAATTTCGGAAATGACAATCTGCGATCTTCCTTTTTTGCCTTCGGTGATTTCGGCAATACCTCTGACAACAATTCGTCCTCTCCCTGTTGCGTAAACTTCTTTAATTGAATTTGCGTCATAGATTGCTGCCCCCGTAGGAAAATCCGGACCGGGAATAATATTTGTGAGTTCGTCAATTGTAATATCGCTTTCAAATGTAACTTCCGTGGGATTAACCTCTTTTTCTGAAAGTGCTTTTTCTTCACCGGATGCGACTAAATTAATTCTTTTTATTACAAAGTCCGTTTGCTTTTCCTGCTTTTCTTTTTCTAATATGACTTTCCCTTTTTCAATCATGGCCATTACGGCATCAATAACCTCTTTTAGATTATGCGGGGGAATTTTGGTGGCCATACCTACCGCAATTCCTTCAGAACCCATTAAGAGAAGATTCGGAAGAAGGGCGGGAAGGTAAGTAGGTTCTTTTAAAGTTGCATCAAAGTTGTCTATAAAATCGACAGTTTCTTTTTCGATGTCCGATAAAACGTAGTCCGAAATCTTAGCCAATTTTACTTCGGTGTACCTCATTGCTGCAGGCGGATCTCCGTCAACCGATCCCATGTTTCCCTGACCGTGAATTAAGGGATACCTCATGGTAAAGGTTTGAGCCATTCTGATCATGGCATCATATACAGCCATATCTCCATGAGGATGATATTTCCCTAAAACTTCTCCGACAACTTTAGCGGATTTAGTAGTTGCTGATCCCACATAATGAAGACCCATTAAATGCATCGCGTAAAGAATTCTTCTGTGAACAGGTTTTAAGCCGTCTCTGACATCGGGTAAAGCACGGGCAACGATGACGCTCATTGCATAATCAAGGTACGATTTAGATAGTTCCGAAGTTATTTCTGTAGGCCTTATTTTACCAATATCCATACTTTATATGGACGTAAAGCAAGGCTTCTGTCCACTTGTATATTTTATCCTTTTATCAGGTTCAAAACAAGTAGAAAAAGGTCATTTTTGAGGCTAAATTTATCTATATACGTCTCGACGGTGGCGGATTTTTAAAATGAATATTTCTTTTGATTTTTTGTTAATGGAGTATATTACTCTATAAACACCGATTCGTATTCGGTAATTTTCTTCCCCCACTATTTTTTTATAATTTACTGGATATGGATTATCCTTTAATTTTACAATTTCTTTATATATCTTAGAAGCTAGCGGATCACTGATTTTACTTAGTTCTTTTGCTGCTTTATTACCAATAAATAACTTCATAATGAGGCCTTACCCCACCTTTTTTTGGCGTAGTCGGAAAGCAGGACCATCGGTTCCTTCTTTCTTTTTTCAGCGTCGATTCCATCAAAAACATCCATAACAGTTTCTTCAAGGGAATTAAAATATTCATAGTCTGCAATGACAACTTTTGGCTGAGAACGCTGCATAATGACAGCCGACATACCGCCATTGACAACCTGGGAAACAATATCGGCGGTATTTTGTCTAAGTTTGGAAATGGGTACACTAAATGTACTGTTCATAGTACATTCAATATACCCTTTAAAAGTACCATTGTCAATACCAAAATGACTGAGTCACTAAATATACATAATCATTGACAGGAAGAAAGAATATAAGTACACTATGCCGGAAATGACACCAGAACCTCAAATAAATCCAGGACCAACTAGTTTTGAGGAAGCTAAGGAACAGTTGCTTATGAGGATGAGTGAAGATCCTTCCAGCTGTGAACTTTATTCGTCTATTGCTATGAATGCAGAAGCGGTTGCATTAGTTTTCTCGAAAACGTTGGTTGATGCGACAGGTTTAATGGATGAGCTATTAAAGATACACGAACCACACTGTGAACATGGTCCACAGCATTCCATTCTTACTCTTTAATTAGATAGATAGATTATTTTCCTATAAACTGAATTACGACTGGGGCTATAAGAAGGGCGACAATTTGAACAATCTTCATCATCGGGTTTAATGCAGGTCCCGAAGTATCTTTTAAAGGATCGCCTACAGTATCTCCTACAACTGCCGCTTTGTGAGTATCTGATCCTTTTCCTCCCATGTTTCCGTCTTCGATGTATTTTTTGGCATTATCCCATGCTCCTCCGGTATTGCACATATAGAAAGCAAGCATAAGTCCCACAACAACAACTCCCCCCAAAAATCCTCCTAAAGCCTCTGCTCCTAAAAGGCTAACGATAACCGGCATTAAAACAACAATCGCCGCAGGAACTACCAATTCTTTCTGGGCTGCTGCCGTAACAATTGCTACGGCTTTAGAATAATCGGGAAGGGCTTTTCCTTCCATGATTCCCTTGATCTCTCTAAATTGACGCCTTACTTCTTCAACGACCTGAAATGCTGCTCGACCCACAGAACCTATTAACCTTGAAGAAAAAAGGAAAGGTAAGGCTCCGCCCAAAAGAAGTCCTATGAATACTTTTGGTACGGCAATATCAATTGCCGTTAGGCCCGTTGCCTCAAAGTAAGTTGCAAAAAGGGAAGATGCTGCAACAGCTGCGGAACCTACTGCAAAGCCTTTAGTTAAGGCCTTGGTTGTATTTCCTACAGCGTCCAAATCTCCGGTTACCTTGGGAGCTTTCCCCCCAAGCTTGGCCATTTCAACCATTCCCTGGGCGTTATCAGAAATTGGTCCGAAGGTATCTAGGGACATGATGATTCCGGTTGTTGCAAGCATTCCCATACCGGCAAGGGAAATTCCGTAAAAGCCTAAGAATAAGTATCCTACAAAAATTGTTGCTGCGATGACAAGTACTGAAAAAAAAGTTGACTCCATACCGATTGAAAGACCTGAAATAAGGTTCGTTCCTGCTCCCGTCTGAGAAGCCTTGGCAATTGCTACAACCGGCTTTTCTCCGGGGCCAGTGTAATATTTTGTAATAAATAAAAGCGCAAGCATTGAGATAATTCCGGTTACTGCGGCATACCCTGCACGGGGTTCATGAAGTAAAAATACTGAAAGGGCCATGAAGATAATAATTGCAGCAACCGCCGAAACAATAAACCCTCTAATTAACGGATTTAACGGGTTTTCCTTTTCACTCTTTGCCTTAACAAAGAAAGTTCCCAATATGGAGGTTAAGATTGCACCACTTCTTGCTAAAAGCGGGAAAACAACTCCCTTAAGTCCAAATAATTGTCCCCCCAAAATCATGGCAGCAACTATTGTTAATGCATATGATTCAAAAACATCAGCTGCCATTCCGGCACAATCCCCGACGTTGTCCCCTACATTATCGGCAATTGTTGCAGGATTTCTTGGATCATCCTCGGGAATTCCCTTTTCAACTTTTCCCACAAGATCCGCTCCGACGTCTGCAGCTTTAGTAAAAATTCCTCCTCCAACTCTCATAAATAAGGCCAAAAGGGCTGCACCAAAACCGTAGCCAACTAAAACACTTGTTGCATTTTTGGCGACAATGTCGGCTCCTTGAGCTATGAAGGTAAAGTATGACCACATATATATAATGGAAACTCCCAAAAGACCAAGTCCCACAACCAGCATTCCATTGACGGTTCCCGCACCAAATGCGGATTTTAAAGCGGGAGCAAGGCCCTTAATTGCATTATTCGCGGTTCTGACATTGGCCCTGACCGCAATCCACATTCCGAAATATCCGATGATTGCGCTAAAAATTGCTCCCATTAAAAAAGTAACTGCGATTCCTTTTCCTAAGGTAAAGAAGATAATTACAGCCAAAATTGCCATGATAGGAAAAACCACACTAAATTGCTTTTTAAGATAGCTCATGGCCCCTTCTCTTACGGCTTTGCCTATTTGCTGAAGTTTTTCTGATCCTTCCGAATCCTTAAGAACACTTTTAGTCAAATAGATCCCATACACTAGAGCAAAGATTGCGGTTATGGGGGCTGCGAAAAGAGCAATCAGTTGTATGTCCATGAAAAGTATTTTATTTGATTAATTTTTAAACGTCAAGGGTTGCAAGTTTGGCGTTTGTTTGAATAAACTTCTTTCTTGGTGGAACTTCTTCTCCCATAAGCATTGTAAAAAGTTTATCTGCCTCTTCAGCAGAGGCAACAGATACCTGCTTAAGAGTCCTCTTTTCTGGGTCCATGGTTGTTTCCCATAATTGCTGAGGATTCATTTCCCCAAGACCTTTATATCTTTGAAGGCCGTATTTAACACCTTTTACTTTTTCTTTAATAAATAAGTCTTTTTCCGCGTCATCATACGCGTAAAAGATTTCTTTGCCGAAAGTGATTTTGTATAAAGGAGGAAGAGCTATATAAAGGTATCCTCTATTGATAAGTTCTGGCATATGTCTAAAAAAGAAGGTCAGAAGAAGGGTTGTAATATGCTCACCGTCAACGTCAGCGTCACACATAATTATAACTCTGTGATATCTGAATTTGTCATAGTTAAGCGTGTCCCCGATTCCTCCACCAAGAGCAATAATCAGATTTTTTATTTCGTCAAATTTCACAATTTTATCTAGATGTGCCCGCTCCGTGTTAAGAATCTTTCCCCCTAAAGGTAAAATTGCTTGGTATTTCCGATCTCTTCCCATTTTGGCACTGTTGTGAACAAAAACTCCGGAAGCTAAAGCAAAATTATGTGTTCCCTCTACTTCAAGGTCATAAACACCCATTTTTTCTTCCAGAGAAATAACTCCAGAGATACCGAGAGAGGTTTCCTTCTTCAACATTAATTGGTCTATTTGCATTAACTCTGAAGCTTTTTTGTAGGAACCATTTTTAAGCATAAACAAATGATCTGGGGTACAAATTATTTCTTCATTGTTATCTAAGATAACTTTAATTACTTCTGCGTTCTTTCTGGTAAGTCTAGGATTTTTTATTTTGGCAATTTCAATTGACCCCTTTTTGTTAACTGTATAGCAATAATTTTTCTTGCCCCGTTTGTATTCTCTAACTAATTCTATAAAAGGTAGATTTCTTCCATCTGTTAGAGCAACTTTTGTATCGCCAGAAAAACAACCTCCAGCCGATGGGCCTTCAACTATGTAAAGTTCTGAAATAGAAGGATCGTTTGATTGACAGTCGGCAAGAAGTCCTGGAAGGGCCGCTCCTTCCAAGGCACCTTTTCTTAAGACAGCATCTTTTGCTGCGCGTGCCGCAAGTCTTGCTTTGGCTGCCAAGGTTACCTTCTCAATCACTTTTCTGGCGTCAGCTGGGTGCTCTTCAAAAAATGTATCCAGGCCTTCCTTTACGGTTTGTGCCGTAAATGTTTGGACCTCAGGATTATTTAATTTTGCCTTTGTTTGGGATTCGAACTGAAGTCTATCTGAGGGCATTTTAATATAAACAACTGCCGTTAGACCCTCCTTCATATCCTCTCCTACAAGAAAGTTCTCATCTTCTTTTCCATTTCCATTCCCATTGCCACTTAATTTCTTGGCGTAATCAGTTATTGCCCTTGTTAAAGCTGTCCTGAAACCTGTTACGTGGGTTCCTCCGTCTATCGTGTTAATGCCGTTTACATATCCTTTTACATTTTCGTTAAAGGAGTCGGTGTATTGGATTGCAACTTCGCAGGAAATATCGCCTTCGTCTTTTGAAACATAGATGACATCAGAAACCGGAGTTTTTCCGCGGTTAGAATGTGCAACTAAGGATTTAATTCCTCCTTCGAAGTAATAGTTTGCCGTGTCCCCGTCGTTTTCATCAACAAAATGGAAATAAAGTCCTGCAACAAGGTAGGCTCTATCTTTAAGAAGAGCTTTACTTTTGTTGTTGTCAAAAGTTACATCTCCGAAGACTTTTTTATCTGGAATAAAAGTGGTGATTGTTCCCGTATCTTCCTTTTTGGCATCGATATTCCATTCTTTTAGTTTATCTAAAGGAATCTCAGAAACCTTTTTTATGGGCTTTCCTTCTTTATATTCCTGATAATATGCCTTGCCTTCTCTTAAGACGACGACTCGAAAGTAAGAAGAAAGAGCGTTAACAACTGATGCACCAACTCCATGAAGCCCCCCCGAAACTTTATATGCCCCTCCACCGAATTTTCCGCCGGCATGAAGTTTAGTCATGGTTAATTCAAGAGCAGAAACTCCCGATTTATGTTTATCTACAGGAATTCCTCTGCCGTTATCCTTTATAGTTGCCGACCCGTCCTTATTAAGGGTAACCCAGATTGAATTTGCAACTCCGGCAAATGATTCGTCAACGGAATTATCAACGATTTCTCTTAAGCATTCATGAAGTCCGCGGGAATCTGTTGAACCGATATACATCCCTGGCCTTTTTCTTACGGGTTCAAGTCCCTCAAGAACTGTAATTTGTTCTGCTGTATAGCTATTTTTGGTCATATAAACTTTCTTTCAATTACTCTAATTATACCTCTATTTAGCTTCAATTTACAGGGTCAATTAAGGTTAATTGCCATGTTTGAAAGCTGTAAACTTACATTTCCGTTAAGTTTTAGATTATTCAGTGTTTTGATTAAGATTTCAAGGTCTGAAACCGTATTTACCCTATTTTTATCTGAATTTAATAGATTAAAGTGGGCAACTTCAATCAAATTTTGAACAAAAGCCTTAGCCTCTCCCCTATCTCTTACACTATCTATAAACGCTAGTTTATCTCCGACGGCTATATTTAGAAAATTTTCAGAGGCTTCATCTTTTAGGTTACTTTCTTGGGTTTTTAATTTAATTACTTCGCATCTTGAGATAATTGTGGGAAGTACATTTCTTAAGTTTGAAGCCGTTAATATATAGTATATGTTTTCCTGAGGTTCCTCTAGGTTTTTTAGGAAGGCATTTACCGCTTCTTCTGTGGCAAGGTCGATACTTTCTGCAATTACTGCCGTGGGTTTATCAAATGCCAGCTTAGTAACATTTTTTAATTCCCGCGTATCAGCAATTTTATTTAAAGGAAATTCTAACGTCTCGGCCTTGAGTTTATTAGCAAGCTCTTTGGCTTTATTTAGAGTTTCACTTTCCTTTCCTACTATTAAGTACGCATGCATTGCAAACTAGAGTTTAACATAGCATAATAAAATGTAGTAAATTAATAAAAATATGGCTGCCCAATCTCTTTCCGATATTTTGGTTTCACAGGGGAGTTTGTCTCCCGACAAAGCAAAGCTTGTAAAACTTACCCAAATTCAAACAGGAACTTCTGAGGAAGACATAATTACTCAAAAAGAGCTTGTAGGAGAAACCTTGCTTGCCAAAGCTAAGGCAGTTTACTTTAACGTTCCGTATGTTGATTTGACTCAAATTCCAGCGTCCCCCGAAGCTTTGGCGCTTCTTTCCCAGGATGTTTCAGAAAGGTTCAAAGTTTTTCCCGTTGCAATTGACAAGGCTGGTAAAAAGTTGATTTTGGCAATGGCGGACCCCTTAAATCTATCTGCAATAGATTTTGTTGAAAGAAAGACGGGGTATCATGTTTCTGCTGAAGTTGCTGAAGCTTCTAAAATTAAAGAATTTACAGACACAAAGTATGCCCAGTCTATTTCTAAAGAGGTAACAGAAGCGGTTACCGAGGTTTCTTCAACCCGCGATGAAGTAAGGAATTTCGAGGCAGGATCAAAATTCGGCTTCATTAAGGAAGAAAAAATTGCCGAGATTGTTAGTCATATTTTAGAGTTTGCTATTCGGGCAAGGGCTTCTGATATTCATATAGAGCCTCAGGAAAAGTCAACTAGGGTTCGCTACCGAATAGATGGTATTTTACAGGAAAAGTTAACTATACCTAGAGAAATTCATGATTCGCTAATTTCGAGAATTAAAATTCTTTGTGGTATGAAAATAGATGAAAAACGAATTCCCCAAGACGGGCGTTTTAATTTCAAGGCAGCGGACGAGGATATCGATTTAAGAGTCTCTTCTCTTCCTACCTCGTGGGGAGAAAAAATTGTCATGAGACTTCTTAAAAAAACAGGCGGCGTTCCGACTCTTGCTGAACTTGGATTAAGGGGAAGGGGTTTAAAGAATCTTGAGGATGCGGTTCTTAGGCCCCACGGAATTATTCTTATTTGTGGCCCTACCGGAAGCGGGAAAACTACAACTTTATATTCGATAATTTCAAAGATTAATACTTCAAAAGTAAATATTGTAACACTAGAAGATCCTATTGAGTATAAAATAGCCGGAGTTAATCAGGTGCAGATTAACCCTGCGGCGGGACTTACTTTTGCATCGGGTTTAAGGTCTTTTCTTAGACAAGACCCAAACATAATTTTGGTTGGAGAAATCCGTGATCAGGAAACGGCAGATCTTGCCATACAGGCCTCCCTTACAGGCCATTTGGTTTTTTCAACACTTCATACGAACGATGCATCAGGTGCACTTCCCCGGCTTTTGGATATGGGAGCAGAACCTTATCTTCTTGCCTCCTCCGTTACCGCCATTATGGCCCAGAGAGTTATTAGAAAAATACATGATAAGTGCAAGACCGCTTTTACCCCCGATGCCAAAATTGCCGAAGAAGTTAAAGCCAATCTGGGGAACCTTTGGCCGGCAGGTAAAGATGTTAAGTTTTATAAAGGTACGGGAGACCCCGAGTGCGGCAACTCTGGGTACTTTGGTAGAGTCGGAATTTACGAAGTGATGCCTGTTACGGAAAAGGTTAGTAAGTTAATTTTAGAGAGAGCTTCGTCTTCGGATATTGAGAAGCTTGCACGCGAGGAGGGTATGATAACATTAAAACAGGACGGTTATCTAAAGGTTCTGGAGGGAATAACGTCAATTGAAGAGGTTTTAAGGGTAGCTCAGGAATAACAAGTATTATGAATATTAAGGATTTATTACAGCAGACAGTTGATTCGGGGGCATCTGATTTACATCTATTAAACGGTGTTCCCCCAACGTTGAGAATTGATGGGGTTTTGGCGCCATTATCCAATTTCGGAGTGATGACGCCTGATATGGTTTCTGAACTTGTGAAGCAGTCATTAACAAGCGAGCAATTATCAAGGATTTCGGTTGACAAAGAAATTGATTTTTCTCTGCCATTTTCTGATAAGGCCCGTTTTAGGGGGAATATCTATACTCAGAAGGGTTCACTTGCGGCATCTTTTAGAAGGATACCCTTGGAAATTCCGGGTATTGATTCATTGGGACTACCTAAAATTATCCACTCCTTTACCGGTTTAAGGCAGGGTCTTGTTTTGGTTACGGGTCCCACTGGCCATGGTAAATCTACTACTTTAGCTTCTATTTTAAATGAGATAAATGCAAACAGGCTTTGCCACATTGTCACGATAGAAGACCCTATCGAATTTGTTTTTAGGTCGAATAAGTCCATTGTTTCTCAAAGAGAAATGCATTCAGATACCCATTCCTGGCAGGTTGCTTTAAGAAGTGCTCTAAGGGAAGATCCTGATGTAGTTTTGGTTGGTGAGATGCGGGATTATGAAACGATCGCTGCGGCTTTAACCGTTGCCGAAACCGGGCATTTGGTTTTTGCAACTCTTCATACGAATTCTGCAGCCCAGACGGTAGATAGGATTGTAGACGTTTTTCCCGAAGAACAGCAGAAACAGATTAGGCTTCAGGTATCAAACGTTATCGAGGCGGTATTTTCCCAAAGACTGGTTTCAGCAATTCCCAAAGGCAGAACTCTTGCTTATGAACTAATGCTTGGCACGAACGCCATAAAAACATCAATAAGGGATGGAAAAAGTCACATGATAGATAGTATTTTGGAGACTTCCACAGAAGCAGGAATGGTAACTTTGGAAAAAAGTCTTGCCGAACTTGTAAAAACTGGAAAAATAACACTCGATTCGGCGCAAAATTGGTCACTAAGACCCGAGCTTCTCTCGCGACTTATTAGAAGTTAGAAAAACTTAAGACAGGATATGAAGAGGTACTACTACAAAGCCAAAGACGAATCGGGTAAAACCGTAACCGGTGAGGTTGAAGCTTCCTCCGAAGGGGAGGCTGCCAAACTTGTTAGAAAGAAAAATCTGGTTCCGTTTTACATAAGGCCTTCTTCCGATAATCCGTTCCTTTTTTTAAAAAATTTAAGGGAAAAGATTCCCATTAGTGAGATCGCAACATTTACCAGGCAATTATCAACGATGATGAATGCCGGGCTTCCTATAACAGAAGCTTTAATGATATTAAGGTCCCAAACAAAAGGACCCATGCAGAAAGTGGTTGCTCAAATTATGGCTGATGTGGAAGGAGGAACTTCATTATCGATAGCCTTTTCAAAACATACAAAAGTCTTTTCTTCTACTTATATCGCTCTATTAAAATCCGGAGAAGCCGGCGGAGTTATGGATCAGGTTTTGTTAAGACTCGCAGATAATTTGGAAAAAGAGCAGGAATTTTCAGGAAAGGTAAAGGGGGCATTAATTTACCCTGCTGTGGTTATTATCGGAATGCTTGTTGTAGGAATTGTAATGATGATATTTGTAATTCCCAGATTAACCTCACTTTACGGCGAGTTTAACGCGTCGCTTCCAATGCCCACCAAAATTTTAATAGGCCTATCAAATTTTATGATTAAATTTTGGCCCGTGTTTTTGATCCTGATTGGTGCCTTTTTATATTTTTTCCAGGCCTTTAGAAAGACTAAAGCAGGCAAAAGAAAGATTGATGAGCTAATTTTTAAAATCCCAATATTTGGTCCCCTTCAAAGACAGGTGATGCTTACGGAACTTACAAGGACCCTTTCTTTGATGGTAGGAAGCGGAGTTTCGATACTGGATGGAATGAACATAACTTCCGGGGTTGTAAATAACTCAATTATTTCTGAGGCACTCCTTGATGCCGCAAAACAAGTCGAGAAAGGTTTTCCCGTTGCTTTCGCTTTCGCGAGACACCCCGATGCATTTCCCTATATTTTAACCCAGATGATTGCGGTTGGAGAAGAAACAGGCAAGATGGAAGAGGTTCTAACCAAAGTAAGTCACATTTTTGAGGTTGAGAGCGATCAAAAAGTAAAAACGTTAACGTCCGCAATTGAACCTTTGGTTATGGTTCTTTTGGGTCTTGGAGTAGGTTTTTTGGTCATTGCAGTTATCTTGCCAATTTACAACTTGACAAGTCAGTTTTAATTACTTATTGTTAACGTATAGCATGAAAAAGCTGTCCTCAGGGTTTACATTAATTGAACTTCTAATTGTTATTGCGGTCCTCGGAATTTTAGCGGTTGCTGTTCTTTCTGCAATTAATCCAATAGAACAGATCAATAGATCAAGAGATACTGGGTCAAGGTCCGATGCAGAGCAATTGCTGGGTGCAATAGATAGGTTTTACGCCAGTCAGGGCTATTACCCGTGGAAAGTAAGTTCAACGAATCCCGTGTCGGATGCTTCTGTGTGGGGTGTTGTCGATGACAGTACCTGGACCGATGGGGTAACAGCAGTACTCACCAAACTTGCGGAGGCAGGAACCGGTGAGTTGAAGGCGTCTTTTACGACCAGAATTACGGGTACCTCCTACAATACTTTGTATAAATCTAATCGTGGTACTTCGGGAGACAGTACGTATGTTTGTTTCTTGCCTAAATCCAGCTCTTTTCAAACGGAAGCCGGAACGAGGTGTGGCGCAGCTCTTCCCGCGGATTATCCGGCAGAAGCCTGTGCGGCGGGTTGCGCAGCAGCAAAAACTTGTTACTCCTGCCTTCCTTAACCCCATTTCATTTTTCTGTTAATATGGTTGTATGCTTGTTGTTTGTTTGTTTATTGTTGTTATCGGTTTATGCTTGGGGTCGTTTAGTAATGTTTTAGTTTGGCGCATTCCGAATGGGCTGGGTATCGGTGGAAGGTCCATCTGCCCTAAATGTACAAAGAAGATCCAATGGTTTGATAATATTCCTCTTCTTTCCTTTATTCTCCTTAAAGGAAAATGCAGAAACTGTAAATCAAGAATTTCATTGAGGTATCCGCTAATCGAACTTATTACGGGAATCATCTTTTTACTACTCTATTTAAAGTTCGGTTTATCGTCCCAAATGGTTTTTTTGGCCGTTATCTCCCCCATTCTTGTCTCGATCTTTTTTATTGATTTTGACCATCAGATAATACCTGATGTTTTAGTTTTTTCGGGAATAGGTTTTTCCTTTTTGTATTTGGTATTTATAGTTCCGCAATTTTTTTACTCAAGTTTTTTTGCCGGACTATTGGTCTCTTGCTTATTGCTAATGTTACATTTTTTAACCAAAGGAAAAGGTATGGGTTTGGGGGATGTCAAATTAGCGCTGTTGGGGGGACTAATTGTCGGACTTACCAATATCTTTTATTGGTTTTTTTGGGCTTTCTTGACTGGTGCGGCTGTCGGATGCATACTGATTCTGACTAAAAAGTATGAGCTTAAGAGTAAAATTGCTTTTGGACCGTTTTTAATTTTTGCATTGTTTTTAACTATCCTAGTAAGATTGTAAAACTATGAAATTTTTTGATAATTCCGAATTTAAAGCAATCTTAATTATTTTTGCCTGCCTTCTTGTTATCTCAACCCCAAATTTTATTGTGAGCTTGCGCCGTGCCAGAGACGCTCAGAGGAAAGCTGATATCGGGGGAATTCAAGATGCCCTTTTTAGATATCAGGCAGATTTCGGTACGTTTCCCCTTTCAATTGACGGAAAAATTGCTGCCTGCGAGCCTGTTTCATATAAAGAAGTAGCGGGAATTAAAACTCCGGTTTTCTCCGCCTGCGATTTTGGGAAATCGTCCCTGGCGGATTTATCTGACAGCTCATACCCTTCTTACATGAAGCTTATTCCCAACGATCCGGAAAGTACTAAGGGGCGCTCCTATTACTATTTCTCCACAGGAAGTAGATTTCAAATATACGGGAGTCTTGAAGGAAAAAGTGAAGACGAGTATGATGAAAGTATAGTTAAAAGGGGGCTTGCCTGCGGGTCAGAAACGTGTAATTTTGGGAAAAGCTCTGGAAAAACGCCGTTAAATATCTCAATTGAAGATTATGAGAATTCAATCAAAAAATAACTTGAACTTAAGTAGCGGATTTACGCTTATAAGCAAAGCTTGTGAGGGTTTTACCCTCATTGAGCTTTTAGTGGTAATTTCGGTAATTGGGATTTTGACTACTATGGTTTTGGTTTCTTTTGGCCCGGCTCAAAAACAAGCAAGGGATATTCAAAGGAAATCAGATATCAAAGAGTATCAAAATTCCCTGGAAACCTTTGCTAATAAAGGAAATGGATTATATCCTTCAAGACCGGATGCGGCGGGTGTTACGGCTTCTTCAAGACTGTGTAGCGATTTAGGGATAACCACCTGCTCAGAAGACCCAAAAAATGCTGCAGATGCAACGTACGTATACAAATATCAATCAGATGGGACAGTTTCTGACGGAACATCAGTTGCTGCAAAATATGTTCTGTGGGCAAAAATAGAAAATAGTACAAATTACTGGGTAAATTGTTCTAATGGGAAAGTTGGAACCAAGGCCCAAACCGGTTTTAGCGTTTCAGGGGGAGAATGTCCGCTATGAAGAAAGGTTTTACGCTTGTTGAACTTTTGGTAGTTATTGGAATTGTAGGGGTTTTAATGGCAATTTCTCTTTTTGGGCTTCAGGGGGCGAGAGAATCTTCAAGAGACGCACGAAGAAAGTCTGATCTTGAACTGATTCGAAGCGGTCTCGAAATTTATAGGTCGGACTGCAATATATACCCTCCCTCTTTAGGAAGTTCACTTGTAGGAACAGGCTCCCCTGTTTCCTGTGCTGCTGCAAATACCTATATTTCTGCTGTTCCTTCTGATCCTTTAAGCCCAAATCGCAGCTATCTATACTCAAGACTTTCGAGTACCACGTATGAGATTTGTACAGCGCTTGAACAAGGCGGAAGTGCAGTTACCTGTGGTGGATCAGACAACTGTGGTGAAACCTGCAACTACAAAGTTATTAATCCGTAAATAGCCTCAAATATCACCGGGATTCCTGGTAGAGTATTGACATCACCGGGATTCCTGGTAAAATTGATAAAAGTACATGAAAATACATATACCAAATAGTGCCTGGCTGGGCAATATTGATCAGTTTTTAAAGTCATTTGATGCCTCAGAGCCTAGGAAGTTGACAATTACTGCACATAAACAGTGGATTTCTGTACACCCCCTAGTTCTTTCGATGGTTGCGGCTTTGGGACTTTCCTGCGGGGGAGTTGGAGTAACCAGTGAGCATTTGGAAGCAAAATCCAAGCACTATTTGAAAAGAATGAAACTTTTTGAACTTTTAAAAATAGAAACAGACATTGAGATTAAAGAGCATGAGCCGGCCGGGAGATTTATTCCCCTAACTCAAATATTCAACAACGAAGAGTTAACTAAATTTATTACGGATGTAATTCCCCTATTGCATCTTAAACCTGAACAGGCACAACCTATTAGATATGTTATAAGCGAATTAACTAGAAATGTGTTTGAGCACGCAAGGTCAAAAACTGGAGCTATTGTATGTGCCCAATATTTTAAAAAAACCAATCGAATTAGCATCGGAATTGTAGATACTGGTGTGGGTATAAAAGAAACGATATCGAAATCTTACTCTGTAAAAAATGATTTAGAAGCAATACGCTTAGCTCTTACACCAGGAATTACAGGAACCACAAGAAGAATCGGCGGAACGGAGTTTAATGCAGGAGCCGGACTATTTTTTATTAAATCAATTGCCAAAACCAATCGTAATTTTTTTGTGGTTTATAGCGGTAATGCACTATATAAGTTACTTAAGACACCAGCCGGTAAAAAAATTAACCTATACGGTGATCCGTATCGGGATAAACATTCGGGAGGTGATAGTTTCACCCATTGGCAGGGAACTGCTGTTGGGGTTGACATTAGTCTTGATTCGAAAGAAGAGTTTACTAACTTATTACAGTTAATAAATAAAACATATTCAGAAACAGTAAAAGAAAGAAAAAAGGAATTTTATAAAAAGGCCAGGTTTATATGAAAACGGTAAAAATATTTAAATTTGCAGGTGAGTTTGCAGAAAATAAAGATGTAGCTAGAAAAGTTAGAATTGAT
>Ga0172379_10001283_pt1 | contig 51772 bp, 46 predicted proteins | sample GrowelOW334metaG_FD_119756 | JGI IMG/M metagenome (GOLD analysis project Ga0172379, IMG submission 119756) | Groundwater microbial communities from an aquifer near a municipal landfill in Southern Ontario, Canada - Groundwater well OW334 metaG | ecosystem: Environmental > Aquatic > Deep... | reverse complement strand
TCGTTTCTACGAGCTTCATTCCATCACCCTTTCATACCTTTTTGTTCAAAAATTAGTATGTCGGTGTTGTGATGAAGCTCAAGTTTTTTTAGGCTAAAATTTCAAAAACTGTCCAGAGTATTGCAGAGTATTGCATAAGAACTGTTAATACGAAATACATCCATATATGAGTCTTTAGACTCCCATCCAAAACATTTGCAGCGCAAACCACTTTTATTGCGTTCGAACCAAAACAGTTGTTCTTGAATTTTTGGGTCATAGACACAAGGAGTTTGTAATATCAATTTTCCCGATTGTTCGGCCATGTACTCAATAACCGCTCGTTTGGTTTTGTTTTCTGATGAAACTTCTGACCAAGGAGCTTGGATAAATATAGTGTCTCCCATGCGTAATATCGCATTGGCTCTTTGCTTCCAACCATACGCGTTATGATCAATGTAATCGAACGCCAAAATCACATCGAAATGCTCACAATCGGCAAGCTTTTCCAGCTCTTGAAGCGACATCCTTTTGTTCAAAAGGACGATGTTCTGTAATTGAGCATTTGCATGACAAAGTTTCAAGAGGTGGTCAGCCTGTGGCAATGGCCCATTATTATCCTCAGTCATAACGCACGTTGAGTTATAATCATGCGCAATACGAAAGGTAAAATATCCTTGACCTGCACCAAGGTCGAGCACCGTAATGGGGCGTTTGTAGCGATCGAGTATGGGCTTAATGGCCTCGTAGCATCTTTGGCAGTTACTCAGTTCATTTTTAACTACAACATTGTTAACAACAATGTCGTGGTATTCAGGATATTGCCATGCGACACCAGATTGAAAGATACAAAGCGATAAAGATATAAGCGTAAAAAATTCCACGTGAAATCTTCTTCCCATATTCCCACCCCCCACATGGTATGGACATATAAAAATTTTATCTCGTGATTAACTATAATCACTCGTGGCTTTTAAAATAAAGATATTTTTCAATTTGGAAAGATATCGGCTCATTAATTATTCTTGAAGAGTAGCGGCTTTTGAGGCCTGTTTTTTTTGCCATTTTGTGCGACTACCACCAAAAACTTGGGACAATATTTCTCGAAACCATCAATCCTTCGTTTTTACGCAAAAGCTGCTAAAATTAAAAAACGCTTGTGCACGAGGTTGGGCGCGATAAAATGACGAATATTTGTGGTAGCCGAAAGGGCATTGATGCAGTTTCTCAAACGCAGTATCGTCTGCGGTCACATCCGAGAAGAGCACGTAGGTAAAGAAGTTGTGCTTAATGGTTGGGTGCATCGTCACCGTGATCTTGGCGGGCTTGTTTTTGTCGATCTGCGTGATCAGAGTGGGCTTATGCAGCTATTTTTTGATCCCTCTTCTATGGATGCGGCAATGGCCACGCAGGTGCGTGTATTGCGTGCCGAATGGGTAATTGCTGTTGCGGGAACGGTCAAGCATCGTGCTACGGGTGCCATCAATGACAAACTGCCAACAGGGCGCTATGAGGTACTCGTTACCAGGCTACAGGTGCTCAATAAGGCTCAGCCCCTCCCCTTTCAGCTTGAAGGCGAAGATACTGCCTCAGATGAAATGCGTCTGCGTTACCGCTATATCGATCTACGTCGCGCTGCAATGCAACACATGTTAAAGATGCGGCATGATATTATGCTGACCGCACGGCAGTATTTTGATCAACAGCGATTTTGTGAGATTGAAACGCCAACCTTGACCAAATGTACTCCCGGCGGTGCGCGTAATTTTGTTGTTCCCTGTCGTTTACAACCGGGTACTTTTTATGCGCTTACCGAGTCTCCCCAGCTCTACAAACAGTTATTGATGGCCGGTGGCGTTGAGAAATATTTTCAGATTGTTCGCTGTTTCCGTGATGAAGCATTGCGTGCCAATCGCCAACCTGAATTTACCCAACTTGATATTGAAATGTCATTTATTGATGAGACCGATATTCAAAAGGTTTGCGAAGGCCTTGTGCAGATTCTCTGGAAAAAGTTTTTGAATGTTGAGCTGACGCTTCCGCTCAAGCGCTATACCTATGACGAAGTGTTTGCGCGTTTTGGCAGCGATAAGCCTGATATGCGATTTAAGTTGGAGGTCAATGACATCTCGGCGCTCTTTAAAGGTACTGGTTTAAAATTTATTGCCTCGACGCTTGAGCAGGGTGGTCGTGTTGGCTGTTTACAGGTGAGCGACAAACGCTTTTCGCGTGCCGAACTTGATCGCTGGACCGATTATGTTACCAAAGAACTTGGTGCCAAGGGGTTGGTATGGATTCGTTGGCGCGAGGATGGTAGCATCGATTCACCATTGGCCAAACATTTACCCGCAGATTTTTTTGAAGCAGCATCGCATGCGCTTGCTGGCCTGCGTAAGACCGACACACTTTTTGTTGTTGCAGGGCCATATGAAGAGGCGTGGACAACATTGGGGCAGTTGCGTCTGACGCTGGGCAAAGAGCTTGGGCTTATTGACGTACAACAGCATGCGCTCTTTTGGGTCACCGATTTCCCTCTGTTCGAATTTGATAAAGAAAAATCATGCTGGCAAGCTCGTCATCATCAATTTACGGCACCGCAGGACGGTTGGGAGACGCTTGACATCAAAGATATCAAGGCTCGCGCCTATGACCTCGTATGTAATGGCGAAGAGCTTGGTGGTGGTTCAATCCGTATCCATTCGTCAGAGGTGCAAAATAAAATATTCGATCTGCTCGGTGTAGACAAACAGTTGGCGACAGAAAAATTTGGATTTCTTTTTGAGGCGCAGAATCTGGGTTATCCACCGGAGGGCGGTTTGGCCTTTGGCTTTGATCGCTTAGTGATGATGCTGTGTGGCACTGATGCCATTCGTAATGTTATTGCGTTTCCCAAAACGCAAAATGGCAGTTGTTTGATGATGCAGGCGCCGTCGGAGGTTGATGAGGCGTTGCTTAAAGATGTGCACCTTAAAAGTACGTATGTAAAAAAAGATTAAAAATGAAGGGCTCTTTCATGGCACATGCAGTTACCGCACAAACGTTTGATCAGGAAGTTGTAAAATCATCCGTTCCAGTTGTCGTTGACGTCTACGCAACGTGGTGCGGGCCGTGCAAAATGATGATGCCTGTTTTTGATGAGCTCTCAAAAGAGCTTGGTGAAAAATACAAATGCGTCTCGATTAATATCGATGAAGAACGCGATATTGCTATTCAATACAATGTTTCTTCAATTCCAACGTTTCTCTTTTTTAAAGCCGGAAAGTTGGTTGCCAAAGAATCTGGCTATATGAATAAAGATGCGTTACGAACGAAGATTGAAGCGCATTTGGGATAACTTTGATGCTTGTGATAAAAAGCCGGTACCCGAATTTGAAATACCCAAAATTAGGAATTTCTGTTTATTCTACTCCGCCAGAATACCCCAGGCTTTTAAACCTGGGGATGAATGGCGAGTAGAACCCTACGAAGCTTTAGCGAAGTAGGGTAGGGCTTCGAAGAATTTCGCGCGATACACCGGCTTTTAAGCCGGTGAGCGCTTCATTCGTAAAGAGGTATTCACTCGTCGTCCCCTCCTACGCCCTACGTGGCTACGAAGGACAGGCTCGCGAATGCGGGGACCCAGAAGTTTCTTGTTTTTTCTAGATCCCCGCTTCCGCGGGGATGACTCTATTCATGACGATAATCAATCTCAATAGGCTATGCTTTAGTGGCCGTTGAGAATATTCACACATAGTTTCCCTACGGAAACTATTTCTTTAAGGGCAATCGAATGCTGAGCGTTCCCTTTTCATCCACATTGAGGTAATCAGCTTCTTTGGTTGCGCCAAGTTGATCAAGGACAACGTTGTCAGGCAAATCGTACTGAATTTTTACTTTGCCATCTTCACACATAACCTTGCGTCCTTTGCCGTTCTCATACGATGAAGATGAATACACATGATGCGTGTGGACGACCATTTCTTGTTTAGATCCTTTTATTCCCTTTTCTTTCTTTTCTGTTTTTTGAACGGCTTTGGGTTGATGCTCGGCGGTAATTTCAAGCGTTTTGCTGGTGTCAGCTCCCTGCTCTTCAGTAGTGACAAATTTTATCTGAATTTCATCACGGACAAAACCGGGCAAAGTCGCTTTAATGACAATGCTCAAACCATCTTTGGCTATTTCTTCTTTGATGGTGAATCGTGGTGTTTCTTTGGTAAGATCTTGGTTTTTTGGGTGTACTTCTGACATTCTCTTTTCAAGATCTTTCATCTGTTGACTAAAAACCTTATCAAATTCATCAAAGAATTCGCTCATTTGTTTGAAGGGCGAGCGATATGCATTTTCTTCTGCCCCATCTGTTTGAAGGGCGTGTGTGCATAATGTGGTGCCGAGCATGAGTGTGAGTGCGCAGATGGAACAAATGTGTTTGTTCATCGGTATCCTCCTCAATATTTTTTTAAAAACCCTTATGAATCCTACCCAATTTTATTTTAAATAATTTTTGGCGGCTGTAAACACCCCCTATTGCAGAGCGGCTTTGATGTTTCTCAAGATATCACGTTTCTGGGCAGCAGTGTCTTTAAATGCGTTTGACAGAATCTGCGGTACATCAGTTATAAGCGCTAGTGACGCAATGAGAAGACGTCTTCCGCACACGTCTTTGTTATGAATATTTGAAACAACTGCACAGATAACTGCAATAGCCAAAAAATCAATCAGCAATCGGCCAAATCTCTGAATGCTCACGAATGCGTCATCTTGTTCTTGCAAGATCTTTTCACGCAACTTATCCATATATCCACCCTCAACGAATAAAGAGAGACATTGCTTTTTTTGTTCGGGCGTTAATGTTCTAACTTGCTTTTCAAGTGTTTGAAGCGCAGAAAGAAAGTGATCTGATGTAGCAATATATCGATCCGAAAGTATGGGAAGCGCGGCCAATGCAGCTTCTATGGGGAGGGCGTTGAGGTTGTTGCTGTCCATGCACGAAGCGCTAGATTCGTTTGATAGGTGAAGCCAGACTCCCAAACAAACACCCAGGCCAATCTTCACGCCCTCTCTTAAGAGCTCGTTAACAAGAAAACGCTTTATAAAAGAAGCGTTTTGGGCGTCGAATGCCGCGTCGAGTAGGGTGTCAAACTGCTTTGTCTGGTCATCACGTACTTTGTCAGAAGCTGGCGCTACGGTGGCCTCAACATTGTTTTCAGTTGCAGCTGGTTTACTTGCCGAAACTGATGAGAATGTTCCTACTGTTGCCATAAGTGCAAGAATAAAAATGTTTTGGCGGCTAACGTTCATAAGAATTCTCCAAGCTATTTAAAGATTCTTGCTGAAATGTTAACGATACTGGCGAAGGTAGCTTAAGTACGGCCAGTATTATATAAACAATTTTTATAATTGCACGCATTTGCTAATTGCACACAATTCGTTGATTTCATAGAGACTTCCTTGTAATTTCGACATTGGATCTCGAATTTACAAGGACAAACGTGTTTTTATGTTTACAAACCTGAATTTTTATCCATAAGGGCTAACTCAATGTCTCACTATTTTACCCACGTTACAACGGTACTTGGAAATATACTTCTCTTATCAGATGGCAGTGCCTTGACCGGACTTTTTTTCGAGAACCAAAAGAATATGCCTCCGATAGATTCTCTCAAACATCAAGAAACCCCAACGGGGCTTTTTGCATGTGTAGAACACCAACTTAATGAATACTTTTGTGGCGCACGTCAAAATTTTGATATTCCCCTCAATATAAAATCAGGAACAGCTTTTCAACAAAAGGTGTGGGCTGCTATCGCCGAAATACCCTATGGTGATGTTCTTAGTTATCGCCAGTTAGCTGAACGAAGTGGCGCGCCGAGCAGCATCCGTGCTGTTGCGCATGCTACGAGCTTAAATCCCATTTCATTGTTTATCCCTTGCCATCGTGTTATTGGTAGTAATGGAAAGCTTGTTGGATATGCAGGAGGGTTGGAGCGTAAGCGCGTTATGTTAGAAATCGAAAAAAATACAATGGGGGCATATCATGCCAATGCTGGTGAGTATCATCGCTGATCGTGGTTTCTTCTCGATAAAAAATCAGATGAAGAAGTTTCCAATATGCTTCTTTCTGTTTGCTTCTCTTGCAGGGATGAAAGTTGATTCTGCCGAATTAACTGCCAAATACGAGGTGCCTAGACAAGTTGTATTTTTAGATGGGCTTTATTCGTTCAATCTTATGAATGTAGAGACGCAGGATGGTTTATGTGGCAATGGATATATTGTTGGCCCATCATACACCTATCAACTTTACTGTTCACCAGACGCTCCTTATATACTTTCGCCTCTTGTGGTAACGCTTCATACGCTTTTCTATTCAATGGATATTGTTTATGAAATGAAAACGGGGCAAGGCGCATCACTGCCGATATTTGTTGATGTGCGTGAGATTGCAACATTAGCTTTGTATGAAAAATTTATTACCAGCACGCTACAAGCAGCCCTTTTCGACATGTTTCATTATTATCACACGACATTTGCCATGCGAAGATGTTCTATCTGTCGAAAAACCCTTTATCATAAGCAACGATTCGACTTTCGGGTATTTCTTTCTTGTGGGCATATATTCCATTTGAATTGCATAGGCAGCAAGGATCCTTACCGTAGCGAATATATACTTGCCAAGAAATGCCGCATATGCAATAGAGAAATTACCGATAGCAATCTCATTTGGAGAGAACCGCACAATTGGAAATTCACGTTCAACCACACGTTTGGCCCTACTCAAAAGTAACCACTATTCGTAGTATTTTTGCCCGCGCGTTTTCTTGATTTCCCCACGCCGTGATTTTTCGCGCAAGCGAGCTTCTTTTTTCGCTTTGGAAACACGCGTTTTCATACGAACTTTGGGAACATACAACGCGCGACAAATCTCATGCGCAAGTTGTTCAAGCGCTGCGTCCTTATTGTGCTGCTGGCTTCGTGATTCGCTATTATGCACAATAATATCACCGTCACTGGTTAACCGCGATTGCAGGTTTTGTAAAACCCTCATCTGTTGTTCGGGCGTAAGAGCAGTGGTATTTGGTACGTTCCAGCGAACGGTTATACGAGTATCTGTTCGGTTAACATGTTGGCCGCCGGGACCGCCAGCACGGCTAGTTGTTATTACAAGTTCATGAGAGGGGATGGTGATACCGTTTTTTACGTGAAGGTCATTCTTCATAACTACTCCATTAGAGGCATATTGGGGTAACTTTTTATAAGTGCGTAGGAATGTCAAAAAAGAGAGTCTCTATCCCATATTTTTTGGCAACGAGTTTTGATAATGCACGAACTCCTACTGTTTCGGTTGCATGATGCCCCGCAAAAATGATGTTAAATTTATTATCCTTGGCTACGTGATACATTTCGGTTGCATCGCCGGTGAGGTAAAGATCAACACCTGCGTCAAATGCTTCTTGCATGATTCCATAATTAGCGCCGCCGCCACTGCATACTGCTATGCGTTGAATAGTTTTTTTGCCGAAGTGCAGAACTTTACATTCAGCACCAAGCTGATTTCGCAAAATTTCGACAATTGAGTCAATCGACTTTGGCTTGCCCGACTTTCCTATAAAACTTATATCTTGGCCATGGTATTTACAGAATGGACGCTCAACTTCATATCCAAGTAGCTTAAGCAGTTGAGCATTATTGCCTACTTCTGGATGCTTATCGAGCGGCAAATGAGCAGCATATAGTGATATCCCTTCTTTCAATAAAAATTCACATTGGTCTCGTTTTGAACCAACAAGACAAGGTTTGCTATTTTGCCAAAACATCCCGTGGTGAACCACGACCATGTGGGCATTATGTTTCTTGGCCTGTTGAAATGTTTCCATGCCTGCATCAACAGCAAAAAAGACTTTGCCAATGGTATCGCTTCCTTCAACTTGTAAACCATTCCAAGCATCATCTTGGACGGTGCTTATTTGTAAATATTCATTCAGAAACGCAACAAGCGCATCTCGCTTTATTGTCCTTTTCGCCATGTGCTTAGTCCTCTCCAGTTCTAAAAAATCATCCAAAGTTAAGATAGTGCTGAACATCAAAAAAAGCCAAAATTTACTATGTGAATCATCAATTAAATTGGAATTATTGAATAGAAACATCCAAGAAATCGGACTTTTTGTCATTTTTTGATAAAACCATTTTTCTCCCGGGGGCCAGTCCTGCTATACTTTTAAGCATGAAGATACGTTATGAAAGCCTTAATCTCATTTTTGCTTTTACGCTTATGGTAAGTGGGTACCCGCTTGAGTCTCACGTTGACCAACCTAAGCCGCTTTCCGATAAACACATCATGGTTGTTTTTATCCACGGTACCATGCTGCCTATTCCTTCGTTGAGCGCATTTGGTTCATCATTACATCGCTATTTCTCCCGTGGCCGTAGGCTCAAAAAGTCATGGTATCAACTTTATCTGGATAAGCTTAAAACGTCTTCAACCTATCGTTACCAACCATCAGGCCCAGATGGGTTTAATCCGGTAACAACGCAGCAGTGCGCTAGCATCGCGGCTGCAATGTACCAAGAATTTTTTCCTGAATCATGCTCGTGCTATACCTTTGGATGGGACGGACGTCTCAGCAATCGCCATCGTAGAAAATCTGCGCATCAGCTGTATCAGTCATTTTGTACAGAAATTGATCGCCTTAAGGCAAATTGCAAAAATTTAGAAGTTATGGTTATCGGCCATAGCCATGGTGGTAATGTTGCTTTGTATCTGGCTCATGCCGAACAAAAATTTAAGAAAAAACTTCTGGTCGATAAATTGGTGCTTTTAGGAACGCCGGTACAAAGTGAAACCGAGGGATATGTTAGTGCATCTTGTTTTAAAAAAGTTTATAACTTCTTCTCCCGTGGCGATCAAATACAAAAAATTGATCGGATTTCAACGCGTGATGCGTGGTCAAAACGGAAATTTACGCCACATGAGAATCTCATCCAAGTAGAATTGCGTTGCGGTAAAAGGCAACCAGGGCATGCCGAGTTGTGGCTTTTTGGTGGAAAGGATAATTGGGTCTGTCGTAGTAACCTTTCAGTTGCACCGTTTCCCATTTTTGCTTTTTTGCCGGTTATCATTCGTGAGCTTGATGCACGTTATGCTACGCCATCGACGATTAATTTGAATATTGAACGACGCGAAAATGCGCTGAGTTTTTCTTATTCTGATACGCGCTCAACGTCGACCGCTTTACTTGATAGCGGTTTTCTCAAAAAATATAGAGACAAAATCGTCAGGATCTAAGAAACTTGTTTCTCTTTTTTTTCTTTAACCACCTTAAAAATTCGAGCCTTTGGTTTTTGGTAGCTGTTTGGAATCGTTGCCAACCCGTCGTGCGTGAGTGGATCTTTAGGTAGATTGCTAAGATACAGAGCGAGCGCGAACCATTCCTTAAGCTCGAGAATCCCGTTCATTTCACACGTTGTTTGTAAATGTGCTATGACTTTTTTTCTATCATTTTTGGGTGTGAAATTTATAACGCCACCCGACGTTTTTTTGAGATAATCACGTATAAGCAACAAATGCCATGATGTACAGACGCGATACTGCTTGTCATCATCTAGTGGTCTTAAACCCTTATCCGTTTCAACATCAATTTTGGTTACTCGATGATAACGTGGGGCTTCCGGATCATAGGTAAGTTGCATGCCGTTAATTTCCAGGTGCATTTCAGACTTGTCCTGGCTTATTGTTGTTTCTATTTCAAGAAGATTTTTAATCTCTTTTCCCGTAAGCCAAAATGTTACCAAGGGATAGCCGCTGGTTCCATCGGGCCCACTCCCCAAGGGCAATACACGCAAAACATCGGCTACGGTTATATCACCTTTGGGCAGATAGAATCGCAGGTGCCCATAAGCTTCAAGGGTTAGTTCTGGCTTTATAAAATTTACGCCCTCAACGGTTTTGAGCGCATATATAAAAGCATCCGTAACCAATTGTGCCAAACCGTTTGAGGCGTCGAGTGGTGTTGGGCAATATGCCAATATTCGATTGTGCGCATACCCGAAACGTTGCAAATAGTCGCCATCAATTTTTTTCTCGAACGAGTCTATAAGCTCTGCGACGTGCTTATCTTCGACAAATTTTGAATCGATGGGAATACGTTGGTTGCTGACTTTTGACACAGTTTTATCAGCATTGCATGTAATTTCAAGCCGACCAAGATAACGCCCATACTGACCACACGCAACAATAAACGTGGTGTCTTCTTGCTCATCAATAATGGCGTGCTTATGAGCGCTTATTATCACATCAATACCGGGAACCTGTTGGGCTAATTGTCGATCCTCGTCAAACTTGCCATCTTTGCTGAGCCCTGCATGCGACAGGCATATGATAACATCAACTTTCTTGTTCTGACGAAGATCGGTAACGATACGCTGTGCCACATCAATGTAGTTGTTGAATTTGATTGGTGCTGCGTCTGAAGCGTATGTGGCTGCTTCTACACCCAACAACCCCAAAATGCCAATTTTTAGGCCTGCTCTTTCAAGCACAACCGTTTTGACAATTGGATATGTTGTGTAGGCATGTCCGAATCCATTCAGTAATGGATTTTTATTATCGATCAGCATGTTACTGGCAACAAATTTTGGTAGTTTTTGCTTACTTTTTACTGCTGCATGCAAAGCGCTTGCAAGTCCTGCGTGCCCAAAATCAAAATCATGGTTGCCAAATGTCATAACGTCATAGCCCATGGCTCCCATGGTGATGATTTCAGAAGCATAAGCAGGGAAAATTGTTTGGAAAAGTGAACCGCCCGTAAAATCTCCCGCATCCACCACGACACAATTTTGAGCGCCGCCTGCTCCTTGTTGTTCATGCTTGATGGCGGTGGCGAGTCGTGCATAACCACCAACGATGAAAGTTGTATTATTTTCAGTGACAGGAAATGGTTTAAAGTTTGAGTGCAAATCGTGAGTATAAAGAATAACAAGATTGCGTGCATCATTGTACGCATCCAATGAGCACGCAATCGTACCTGCAAAAAAAATCCAAAAAAATATTTTTTTGACCACGTTGATCCCCCCCCAAGAAAAAATTAGAAAGATTTATCCCTTTTTCGTGCCCTTTTTGTTGAGTAACGCCATCTTATCTGATGATTTTGCTCCTGGTATCGTTGCCGGTGGCATTTCTCCGGTGATATGTAGCTCGTTAATTTGGAAGATATACCATGAATGCCCAAAGTTTGAGGCATCACGGCCGCAGATTGTTAGGCGGCGAGGGAAAAGAAAATCGTGTGTTTCACTTTTCTGATCTACCACCTTTACCTGCACCACGTCTTTTTGTGGATAGCGCTTGCTTGTGTAGTTTTCTTGAGAAACGATGAGCGATTTGATGTCAGCTAAATCTAACTCTATTGAAGAGTCGCTTGTTTCGGATAATATTCCACGAACTGATGTATCACCGTAAAAAGATATTTGTGTCAAATTAGTCTGTGTGCCCTCGTCAACAACATAACCTTTGAGTTGCTTTTGATTTTCTTCAAGATCGACAAAAACAGGTTCTTTTTCTGCGGACTCTGCTGTCTCACCCATGGGAACTGCAGCGGGCCACAAAGCACCCACAATAAAACCGGTGACTAACAATTTTTTCCTACTCTCCACGGCACTCCTCCCTACAAATACGTTAATCTGCACAACAAACTTGACTGTAGCATCTGCTTGTGCAAAAATTCAAGCCTTTCTCGCAGCATGTAAAGTTTGTTTAACAGAGGGAATAAGTATGTACGCCGGTTTTTCTCAATTGTCTCGCATCACGTTGGTTGTACTTTTGGGGTCATTTTTTTCGCTATCTTCGCAGGTCGCGCCCAGTACCGCTGCGCCTACGGCTTCACTTATTTCTCCGGCGGACAGGGCTGCGCTTGAAAAATATATCAAAGAACATAGTGGCTTTAACGAACGCGCCAAGGACAAAAATAAAAGCAATCAAAGCTCGTCGAAAAAGAAATATTGGATTGCCGGCGGCGTTACTCTGCTTGTAGCAGCAATAATTTTGATTTGGTATTTAGAGGCTGGTAAGAAACCATTAGATCCTGTTGTAGTAACGGCAGTAAATAAATTCTTGGGGCAGGGTTTACAGGCGCCACTAGTTCCAGTCTCACCGGTCAGCCCTGCCTTACAGCATTTTTTCCAACCAACGCCACCCGCCGCTGCCTCACCAAGCCCGAGCGTTGCAAGCGCACCCATGACTGACGCTGCTCGAGGATACCTGCACGCGGCGCGAGTCAGCAGATACGGGACTAATGGCTAAGCACGACGCTCGCAACTGCTCTCTCTAGCCCACAAAATATTTTGTTATGTCGGTTTTGCGCGGTACATTAACGGGAAGACCGTTAAATGTACCGATTTCCGATGAACAGGAGAAATTTTTATGCCCTTAACATCCATTATCGACTGCCATACCCACAGCACCTTTTCGCCGGATAGCGCAATGTCACTTAAAGAGGGAGTCATAGCAGCGCACGCGCATGGTCTGGGCGGGCTGACGTTTACCGATCATATCGAACTGGCACATCCTGACACCGTGACGTGGAAGACGCCGTTTGATATCAAAAGTCGCTCACAATGCATTGATGAACTTCGGCAAGAGTGTTGTGGAGCCTACAACATAAAAATTTTCAAAGGCCTTGAGCTGGGCTTTCAACCCACGATCGTTGAGCGTGCGAGCACACTGATCAAACAAAACGATTTTGATTTTGTGATGCTATCCACGCATGTTGTTGATGACATCGATCTTGGAGGCACGCCTTTTTACGAAGGTAAAACAAAAAAGCAGGCCTACAAAAAATATCTTGATACTATCTATGAATCAGTCAGCATGTTTGATGATTTTGATGTTGTAGGCCACATTGGCTACGCTTGCAGATATGCACCTTATCCCGATAAATCTTTAAGTCACGTCGATTATCAGGACGAACTTGATGCCATACTCACAAGAGTTATTTCTAAGGGCAAGGGGATTGAGGTTAACACTGCCGGCTTCCGCCACAATCTTGGCTGTCCGCATCCTGATTTTGATATCCTCAAGCGCTACAAAGAGCTTGGAGGTACCATTATTACCATTGGTTCAGATGCGCACAGCACGCCACGCATAGGTTCTCAGTTTGAGGTAGTGGTGCAACGTCTGGCTGATCTTGGGTTCGCCCACGTCACGTATTTTGAAAATCGGGTACCAGTTTTCGTGAAGATTTGAGACTTCGGCCCATTTCTTGATTTTACTCAATGCACTGAGTAAAATTACTCAATGTATTGAGTAAAAGTTGCAAAAAGGAGCATTTTGTGCAAAAAAGGCCAATTTTTAGTGAGATTTTAAAACGGATTCAGGAGCAAAGAAGATTTATCCAGGTGCTTCTTGGTCCTCGGCAAGTTGGAAAAACTACACTTATGGTACAAATTACCGAGTCCCTGGATAAGCCATTTCACTTTGTCTCTGCTGATTTGGCTACGCTTCAAGATCTCTCTTGGTTGGAACAACAGTGGGAAGTTGCACGACAAAAAGTTGTTAAGGGCAAGGGGTGTCTTCTTATCATTGATGAAATTCAAAAAATTCCCCAATGGTCGAGCCTTGTCAAATCACTTTGGGACGCAGACACACGAAATGGTGTTGACGTTTCGCTCGTGCTCCTTGGTTCTTCTCCCTGGCTTGTGCAACAAGGATTAACCGAAAGCCTTGCCGGGCGTTTTGAAATTATTCCTATAACACATTGGTCTTTTGCTGAAATGGCGACCATCTTCGGGTGGTCTTTGGAAAAATATGCATACTTTGGCGGCTACCCGGGAGCAGCATCACTTGCCGATGAAGAAAATCAATCTCGATGGAAAAATTATATCAATGATTCCCTCATCGAAACGACTATTTCACGTGATATCCTTCTCATGACCCAAATCAATAAGCCAATTTTGTTGCGCCGTCTCTTCCAGCTTGGATGTGCTTATTCGGGACAAATTCTCTCTTATTCCAAAATGCTTGGGCAACTTCAAGATAGTGGAAATACAACAACGCTGGCTCACTATGTGGAGCTTCTTGCAGGAGCTGGACTTCTTGAAGGGTTACAAAAATTTGCTGAGAATGATATACGCCAACGGGCATCAAGTCCAAAATTTATGGTATTTAATACGGCGCTCATAACGGCTCAAGCAAACAAAACCTTCAAAGAAGCTCGCGAGGATTATTCTTTTTGGGGAAGATTAATCGAATCAACAGTCGGAGCGCATCTTCTCAATAGTATTCGGGGAACGCAGATCGAGCTTTTTTATTGGCGTGAAGGTGATGAAGAAGTTGATTATGTGTTAAAAAATGGTGCTTCTATCACCGCAATTGAGGTCAAAAGTGGCGGAGAATCGTTGCGTCGATCAGGAATGGATCTGTTTGTTGAACGATTCAAGCCGCAGCGTGTTTTGCTTGTTGGAAAGCAAGGGCTCCCGGTAAGCGATTTCCTTAAGGCGCCGATCACCAATTTTGTGTGAGTTACCTAAGCCCCTTTTGGTAAAACCATTGCAGGGGCATTATTTTTCTTCTCAAAATCCTAAAAAAAATGCGTTATATGCGTTGTTGGCTTGTTTTTTGCAATAGACGCAGCCTGTGATATTCTTACACCCCTGTTATTGAAACACGGTGACGTGAGCATGTGAAATAGGGTACCTGTATATGATGCACTATAAAAATAAAATCAAAGCAATCTTTATATTTTTTCTGAGTGTTAGCAGTTCTATCCATGCCTATACGCGCGAAGATCTTGAGACCTGGCGTACGCAAAGCGCTTATGCCTCAATCGCCATAGATGCAGCGGAAGCAGCTACAATATTAGGCATCGCCGACGGCGCTGCTAATGATGTTCTTAGGTGTACATTACGCTACCCTATGGCCACTAACAGTTGCCGAATAAATCATGTGTTGAGCGCAGCACTTGAAAAAGATCCTTCATGGCTTTGCCTTAGTCTTTTTGCTATTGTTGCAACACGTTTTAATTCACGGTATCCATCTCAGGAAAGAACATTAAAAGAGGTTCTAAAGCCGCTTCTGTCACAAGTTATCACTACTATTTTATGTGCTGTAACCGCAAAAAAGCTTCCCGGGAAAAAATACACGATGATTAGACGTTTGTTGCGTGTGTTAATAGCAACGACAACGCGTACAACAGCGAATGTTGTTGCGGAAAAATTAGTACCCTCCACATACGACCGCGGTCACTGGTCCAAGAATCCTATGTATATTCTGTGTAGTTATCTCATGGATGCAATCGTCACTGAAACGCTTGGCGCCATAGTTGCCCAGGGCATTCAAGAGGATAAAAAGCAGTTAGCGTAATTGTGTTGTAAGTTGCGGTTTGCTGAATTTGAAGAGCATTACGTAATGTAATCGAGATAATTTTCCGACGTTATTACGGTAAATGGTGATTCTGGATACATTTCTTTCCATGCCGGAGGAACACTTACCTTTTTGGTAGGAGACCATTTTGTTTCGAATGCGGTTAAAGTGTTTTCGATTTCTTCGATAAAATCTATTTCCTGTCCCTGATAGGTGCGCCAAAAATAACGTCTGCCGTAAAAATTTTTATATGTTTGGCTCTTGAGCCGTTCAATGAATACAAAATTCTCCCACAATTGGCCAATATCATTTCGCGTGTCGAGCGCATTAAAATGAGCGATAACTGCATTGCGAATACCAAGATCAAGGAAATAATATTTACGCTTGCCCGTAACTTCACTCCTTAAATTGGAACTAAATCCGCACAGAGAACAAATGACAAAAGACTTTTCAAGAAGATCGAGATATCTTCCCACCGTCTTTACGTCAATGCGAAGTTGCGTGGCAAGTTCATTGAGAGAAACTAATTGGCCAACTTGAAACGCCAGCAATTTAACCAAATTAAGAAGAACATCAGATTTTTTAATGTTTTCAAGCGCAAGAATATCTTTAAGAAGATATGAATCAACAAGTTCAGTGAGAATGCCAATTTTTTCTTGTCGTGTAGGTGCCATAAGAACCCTGGGATAACTACCAAAAATCAAAAAGTCTTCGAGCTTTTCTTGTAACTCAGAACGGTTGTAGCACGAAAGAAGTTCTACCTGGGCAACTGGATAAAGCGTCAGCGTTTCTTTTCTTCCGGTTAAAGGTTCGCCAACCGATTGAGCAAGATCAAAAGACGAAGATCCGGTGGCAATAATGTGCACATTGGGAACCTGATCAACAAGAATTTTGAGCGCTTTGCCTATATGAGGTATTTCCTGCGCCTCATCTATTGCAATTAATTCATATCCCTCTGCATACCCCAGAATTTTGTCAAAATCTTGAGACCCCAAAAGCATTTGTAAACGAATGTTATCGCCAGAATCTATTCGATATTTGAGGGTTGTTGTGCTCAAAAAATTGTTGAGAAGGGTAGTTTTGCCAGCCTGGCGGGGGCCAAAGATAATGAGAGCTTTGTTTGGTTTAAGATATTTTTCTATATCATAAAAACGCTTTATCATGAAAATCCCCATTTTTATTATAATATCAGGAATATAGCTCCCAATAATCCTATAAAAACACGGAACAGTTGTCCATGTTTTTATAAAACATGGGGCTATGGGAAATCTGTAACTTTTGTGTATACTGTTTAGGTAACTTTTTAAAGCTATTTTTCAAGGATTTTGATATGTCGAAATTAATAAGGATTGGCGATGAAACCATTGTTAAGCTTGAGGCTTTAAGCAAGCTTACAGGATTGTCTAAACAAAAACTTCTTGATAAAGCCATTGTAGCTTTCTCTTATGAGCAAATTTTGAAAAAAGCCAACGAACAATATGCGGCTCTTCGAAAAGATCCACGCGCATGGAAAGAGATGCAAGCGGAACGCGAAGACTGGGATGTAACTCTGGCTGATGGAATAAAAGATGATTAATCCAAATAATCTCATTCGTGGGTCTGTTTGGCTTGTTGATTTGGATCCAACAGTGGGCCATGAGCAGGCAAAGAAACGACCTTGTCTGGTCATTAGCTCAGATACCTACAATCATGGTCGCGCCGGACTTGCAATTATTTTGCCCATCACATCGAAGCAACGTGAGCTCTATTGGCATGTTACAATAAACCCATCAGAAGGCGGCCTTGAAAAAGTATCATATGTGATTTGTGACCAAATGCGATGTGTTTCTTTAGAGCGATTTGCGCCAAAGTGCTTCGGGTTTATAGGTGATTATACTATGCAACAAATTGAAGAACGTTTAAAAATTCTTTTATATTTCTTACCTGAAAAATGATGCTGGCAAGATTTGGCTATTGCCCCAAAAGTTTTAAATCCAGCAACTCAGCAAGCCCAACCTCTTCTTGCACTCCCGTCTGCAAATTCTTCACCGTATAAACGCCTTTGGCGATTTCATTTTCGCCAATAAATACAGCATAGGGAATGCCCAGTTTGTCGGCGTAACCTAAGCGTTTCTTCATCTTGCCTTGAACAAACGAAACTTCAGTTGGAATACCGTTCTTCCTGAGCTCTGTTGCAAGGGCCAAGCTTGGGGCCATATCATCCATCATGGCAAGAACAAGGACACGTGTTGGCGTAGCCGCACCAGTTGTAACAACGCCACGTTTAGAAAGCTGGTCAAAAAGGCGCGTAAGGCCTATCGAAATACCAACGCCCGGTAGTTTGCGATCGATATAGTGGCTTGCCAAATCATCAAAACGACCGCCAGAACATACCGAACCAATATCGGGATAATCATCAAGACGTGTTTCGTATACCGTGCCGGTGTAATAATCCAATCCACGTGCAATGGTCAAGTCCGCAGCAACATTAGAAGCGGGAACACCAAACTCCTTAACTAGTCGCATTACCGAGTCGAGCTCGTCGACGCCCTTGATAAACTGAGCATCGGTTATTCCCATATTCTTGAGTGCTGCCAAGGGGTCGCCGTGTTCCTTGGATACCTTGGTAAACGTTATAATGCGTTCAATGGTTTGTGTTTCAAGACCAAGCGTGCGTAGTTCTTGTGCAACAGCATCCGTGCCAATTTTTTCAAGGCGATCAAGAGTCTGCAGAATAGGTGTCGATTTATCAGAAACACCTAAACTGGCAAAAAGCCCATTGAGAATTTTTCGGTTATTAATGCGAATGGTAAATCGTTCAAAGCCAAAGGTGCGAAAGATCATGTAAATAATGCTTGGGATTTCAGCATCGCATTGTATATCAAGTTCACCATCGCCGATAATATCAATATCGCACTGATAGAACTCACGAAAACGCCCGGCCTGAGGACGCTCGCCGCGATAAACTTTTCCCATAGCATAACGCCTAAAGGGAAATGTGAGATGTCCATAATGTTCTGCTACATACCGTGCAAGTGGTACCGTAAGATCAAAGCGCATTGCTAAATCGGTATCACCTTTTTTGAATTGATATATTTGCTTTTCAGTCTCGCCGCCCACTTTTGCCAATAACACCTCAGCACGTTCAAGTACAGGTGTATCGAGGGGAACAAATCCAAATAATTCATAGGTGCGCCGGATGGTATCAAACATTTTGTTGAATGCCAGCTGTTCGGCAGGCAGCAATTCCATAAAGCCTGATAATGGCGTGGTAATTATTTTTTCAGGTTGAGACATGGATGGCTCACTTTGGTAAGAGCATTAAACATACTTTCTATCGCGCAATTCCTTAGGAAGATACTCTTGATCGCTACTGTCTTCAAGTGGTGTGTATTTATATCCCTTGCCATAGCCCAATTTTTCCATAAGTTTGGTCGGTGCGTTACGGATATGGAGTGGCACCGGTAAATTACCGTAGGCCTCGATATCCTTTTTGGCACGACCATAGGCTAGGTAGGCGCTAATACTCTTTTTGGCTCGAGCAAGATAAATCACGAGTTGCGCAAGATGCACAGAACACTCTGGCATGCCAAGTTTGTGGCAAGCATCAAAGGTGGCATTAGCAAGAACAAGCGCAAAATTATCGGCAAGGCCAACATCTTCAGAAGCAAATCGTACTAAGCGGCGGGCAACATAAATAGGATCTTCTCCTCCTTCAAGCATGCGTGCAAGCCAATACAATGCAGCATTGGCATCGCCGCCACGCATCGATTTATGAAGCGCCGAAATAATGTTGTAGTGCTCTTCGCCACTCTTGTCGTAATAGATGTGCGATTTTTGCAAAATTTTTTTAACAAGATCTGCTGTAACCACCGTCGATTGCTCAGCGGCAGCTTCAAGCGTATTCAGCGCCATACGCGCATCACCATTGGCAATTTTTGCCAGATGCTCAATAACATCGTTGTCCATTTGGATACCGCAAGCTCCCAATCCACGTTCACGGTCAGTTAATGCACGACGTAGAATTTTTTCAATATCAGCAAACTCAAGCTTATTTAAAACAAATACTCTGCTCCGCGAAATGAGCGCCGATATTACTTCAAAGCTTGGATTTTCGGTCGTTGCCCCTATTAACGTCACCGTGCCATGTTCCACATGTGGTAACAGTGCATCTTGTTGCGCCTTGTTCCAGCGATGAATCTCGTCGATAAATAAAATGGTACGCTTGGCGAATAATCTATTTTGATCGGCTTTTTCGATAACATCACGCAAGTCCTGCTTACCGCTTGCAACACCACTCAATGTAACAAAATCAGCTTTGGTTTCGTGGGCAATAATTGAAGCCAATGTTGTTTTTCCAGTGCCAGGAGGCCCCCATAAAATCATTGACGGAATAGCATCGCGTTGAATTGCTTTGCGTAAAAAACTTTCTGAACCGATAACTTGTTCCTGCCCAAAAAAATCTTCAAGTTTTATAGGTCGCAGTCTATCGGCGAGTGGAATATGTGCATCCATGACTTTTACTTTTTCTCACGTGACGGCAGAACATTATCATTTTGCAGCTCAAGCTGCTCCCACGTTTTTGTATGCAGGGCTAAGTCGCGCTCAATTTTTTGCAATCGGGCAAGTGCGTCCTCGTACTCTTTGGTGCCGAATGCAACTTCTTCAAAAACACGAATAGTTTCGACCTTGTGCTTCTCAAGTGTTTCAATTTTTTTGATGACTTTTTGTAGTTGCCTATACGTAGAATCATTGTATTTACGCGCCATCTGATGTTGTTTGCCTGCCGTTGTGGCAACAGGGTGCGAGACTGCTGTAGATGATGACTCCGTGCCCATATGTTTTTTGTGATATAAGTATTCATCATAATTGCCGGCATACGTGAACGCTCGTTGTGATGTTAATTCTACAATGTCAGTCGCCAATCCATTCAAAAAAGAGCGATCGTGCGAGACAAATAAAATCGTTCCATCAAACTGCAGCAAGGCCCTCAATAAAATATTTTTTGATGCGATATCAAGGTGGTTGGTGGGCTCATCAAGAACTAAGAAGTTGGCATTTTGAAGTAAGATCTTCACCATGGCAACACGGTTTTTTTCGCCACCGCTCAAGACCGATATTTTTTTATAGACATCATCACCGCTGAATAAAAAAGCACCCAAAAGGCCTCGTGCACGCATGCGCTCTTCGGTAGATGGGCATGCGTTTTCAACCTCTTCAAGAACGGTATTGGTTGGTGTCAGCGTTTTGTTTTGCTCTTGTTCAAAAAATGCAGCCGTCACATTGTGCCCGAGGGATATCGTGCCGTGCGTTGGCGTATACTTGCCCATAAGAACATTGAGCAATGTTGTTTTGCCCATACCATTGGGAGCGACAAGGCCAACCTTGCGACCGCGAAATATCTGAAACGTGGCATGCTCAAAAATTGTGTTAATGCCAAATGCGTAACCTACGTGAGCACAATCGAGAACTATTTTGCCTGGTCGCTGTGTTGGAGGCAATGAGAAACGTATGTCCTGTTGCTCGTGTTCCAATTCGATACGTTCTATCTTGTCCAGAGCCTTGATCATGCTTTGGACCATGCTTGCACGTGAGGCAGTTGCACGGAATCGATCAATAGTTTCTTGCTGCTTTTTTATGTATTTTTGTTGTTCAATATATTTTTTTTCGAGCAAATTTCTGTTGGCTTCTTTTTGTTCAATATAGGTTTGGTAAGAACCGGTATAAACCGTCAGTTTTCCCATCGATATTTCAGCGATATGGTCACATACAACATCGAGAAAATATTCATCGTGAGAAACTAAAATAAAGCCAAACCGGGCATTGGATAAAAAATCAATAAACCAATCTTTGGCGTACAAATCAAGGTGGTTGGTTGGCTCGTCAAAAAGGTAAAAATCGGCGTCCTGTAAAAGTAATTTTGCAAGTACCAATCTCATTTTCCATCCGACGCTTAACGTATCAACCGCATCCTGGAGCTTTTCTTGTTTGAACCCAAGGCCGATGAGCATCTTTTCGGCACGAGAACGCTTATAGTCATATCCTACTTCAAAGAGGTGACAGTGCAGTGCTGAATAACTATCTAATTCCTGTTCGCTCAGACTATTGTTTGCTTTTTTCTGCTCAAGCGCATCAAGCTGTTCAATCAATTGCTCAAAACCCTCGCAGGCACACAGTGCCTCATTAACAATGGTTTTGTGTGACACCAAAACAACATCTTGAGCCATGTAGGCACAACGGAAATCTTTGGGCATGGCAACCGAGCCACTATCAAGTCCTTGCTGCCCGGCAATAGCCTTGAGCAGTGTCGATTTACCTGAACCATTTCTACCAACCAAGCCAATCTTTTGTTCGGGCTGAACAAAATAGGAAATGTGGTCAAAAATGGCACGTTGTCCAAACGAGAGGCAGAGGTCTTTAAGTTGAATCATGTGATAGCTTACTTTTCGCGGTTATGAGGTGCATCAGTTATGCTTAGAATTTTAAGCTTTTTTGCGATTTTGTTCAATTTGGCTACATTAATCGGTCAATGAATCGAAAAATTATATGCAAAATTACATAACGACCGAATGGTAACTACTGTGATTAAACTCAAACACATTCTTGTATTCAGCATACTGAGCTTTTGTCTTTCTGACGCACAAGCTATGGTGCCCGATTTTGTTAAGCATATGTTTGCCAATGGTGAACAGAGTGAAGTGGCCAAAAAGATCATTGAGCAATTGATTATCGAAAAAGATGCGGCTGTGGTACACGAACGTCGGCAGGCACGTGCTATTGACATCATGGTGCTTACCCTGATTGCATGGAGCATCGAAGAGTATGTAATCAACCACGGTGACAGCCGTAATGATGATTGGGAAAATACATGGAAGACCACTGCTCCTGCAAAGAGTGCTGTTTTGGGCGGAGCTAGCTGGTTAATTGGGGAACTTTTTGAAGCCATCTCTGAAAAAGCCTGCAAAAAGATTTCCGGGAAAACTCTACGCGAAGTAATGGGCTCATCGGAAATTCTTGGCATTAAGATTGACCGTAAGCGGCTGACACGGCGTATGGTAAGCCTTGCCGCACTTATTGCTGCTCTTTATATCATGAGCCAAAATTATTCGATATGAGTCTTAGAAAATAAAAAAACGCTACTCTAGTTTAAGAAAGCCAATTCAGAAGACGTTTTCCCACCTTAACCAGAAAAGCGGCCTCTCTGACCTCTACGGGCCCTAAGTTGCTTAGATCCAAACGATCTTGAAATTCGGCGCGTTCTTCGGCTGTCAGATCCGAAGAACCATAGTATCTGTCCCCACAAACAACGACCCCTACGCGATCATAAAACATAATATGTCGTCCATAGATGAGATCTTCAGAGATGACGGCTTTGACTGCCAGGGGTTTTTCATCAGGGTCAAGAAACGTTTTTTTAATATAGCTCACATCGGACTCAAGGCTCTCATATGAAAATTCTCCATGTGCCAATAACTTCCAATTCTTGTCATGGAGTGTAACGAACACGGTTCCATCAGAATCATATCTGTTATGCGGATATAATGCCGCCTCCGAACATTCATGGGATGGCAAGGAGCTGCTCTCGCGACATCCCCTCTTGCAATAGGGGTAGCCATGAATTTTATAATAAACTGCTCCAAAAACTACCCCACTATGTGCGTTGATGATTTGAACTTCTGCTGCCTCACCGTTCTCTTCCTGCTGCATAGCAACCATAAAAGATGGAATGCTCATAATAGAAATTGCAAAAAAAAGCTTTGATTTCGTCATGACAGCTCCTCGTTTTTTTGTACCACGTAAAAGAGGGACGAACTTATTAAGTCCGTCCCTCTTTTCATATACAGAATTTTGGAGAATTAATTAACGATTGTTTCTGCGCGTCTATTTGGTGCCAGTTCTCTGATGAGTGATGAACGATCACGTGCATCGGACCATACTAATGGACGTTCTTGGCCGTACCCGATGGTCTTGATGTCGTTTTCTGCAATCCCCGCATTTACCATCTTCTCTTTGATGGCTTGGGCGCGGCGTTGTGAAAGTGCCAAGTTATAAGCGGCAGATCCTAACTGGTCGCAATGGCCTTCGATAACAACTTTTTTGCCCTGTTCGGTAGCTTGGTGTGCAAGCTGGACGTTTTCATCGATGATTGTTCGTTGGTCGGCCCTGATTTTATCTTTGTTGAATTCAAAGTGGACCGCTTTGAAGGCGTAGGCTGCCGTATCATCACTCTCATCATTGACGAGGTCATCCTCTGCGACTGCCGCAACTCCATTGTCGACTTCGGCTTCTGCAACCTTTGGCGCGCTATTGCTCTTGTCGCTTCCTTCATCGTCAACAAATGCAAAATCTGAAACATTTTCGTCTAGAAGATTTTCAGTTTCTTCTTTAAGTGGCGTATTTGCGCTGACTAATTTCTTTGATGCTTTGGTCTCTGCTGATGGTGCCTGTTCTTTTTTCTTGCCACAACCGGCGGCGAAAAGTACTGCAACCACACAAAGTAACCCAAATTTATTCATCTTTTCCATGTTTTCTCCTCGTTTTCACACCAGGTACCATACCAACATATTCGATTTACCCGAGCTATTGCTCACTATTTCCTTGTTTTACTACCTATTGTGAGGAAGTTTTATTATACTAAGAACGATGTTCACCTACATCTTACTAGATTTTTTCCAAAAATCCACATCGAAGATGGCTGTGACATTGTAAAGGACTTACCATTCAGCAGATGAGGAACATACGGTGAAAAAAATTTTAATCAACAAGGATACATGGCAAACGCGGGTCGCCGTCCTCAACAACGACCGTCTACAAGACATTTATTTTGATACGCATAATAAAGAAGATCTTGATCGGTGTTTTTTCAAAGGACGTGTGTCGCGTGTATTGCCAGGAATCCAAACCGCTTTCGTGGATATCGGTCAACAGAAAGCCGGATTTCTTCATATTTCAGAAATTGATCGCGCGCTTGCCTCTGAAAAAATTTCAGATTATCTCCAAATCGATGACATTCGTGATGAGATGAGCGAGCGTGAAATCAAAAGTTCGCTCGATGTTGGCAAGATTTTTAATGAAGGCGATGAAATTTTGGTGCAGGTCATCAAAGAGCCTATTCATGAAAAAGGCGCGAAACTTACTACGTGCTTTACCTTGCCGGGTAAATTTTTGGTGCTGATGCCGAATATTCCTCATTTGGGTGTTTCCAAAAAAATAGAATCGCGTGAAGAGCGCGCTCGTTTGCGTGAGCTTTTGCAAGAAAATCTTCCCAAGGGCATGGGAGCTATTTTGCGTACCAATGCTGAAGAGCGCCCCTCAAAGGATATCCAAAAAGATCTCGCGTTTCTTATTTCAACGTGGGCTTCGATACAAAAGAAGTTCAAAAAAGCTAAAGCATGCGAAAAAGTTCATGAAGACTTGCCGGTCTCGCTACGTGCCGTCCGCGACCATCTTGATGAGGATGTCGAGGTTGTCATCAGTGACGACCAGGACGAGCTTAAGGCTGTTCATAAACTCGTGAAAAGTTTTACACCAGAACTCAGCAGCAAACTGCGTTTTTACAGTGGGCCGCCACCGCTTTTTGAGCGCTTCAGTATTGACGAGCAAATTGAAAAAGCTTTGCAGAAAAAAGTTCAGCTCAAATCTGGTGGCTCGCTGATTATCGAAACCACCGAGGCCATGACGGTCATCGATGTCAATACGGGCAAATTCACCAGCGGCGGTTCGATGGAAGATACCATTCTCAAAACAAATCTTGAGGCGGCGGATGAAATTGTGACTCAGCTGCGTTTGCGCAACATCGGGGGTCTCATTGTTATCGACTTTATCGACATGGCCAATGCCACCAACCGCACCAGACTTTCGCGTGTTTTAGAAAAAACATTACGCGAAAAGGATAAATATCAGTCGGTTGCGCTTAAGGTATCCGAATTTGGACTTGTGCAGATGACCCGTAAACGATCGGGGAAAACGCTTTTACAACAGCTCACCAACGTGTGTCCATCATGCAGTGGTTGTGGCTTTGTAAAATCGATTCCAAGTATCAGTTTTCAAGTGCTGCGTAACTTTAAGACAGAGGCGCAACGTAAAAACTTGACAGGATCGGTAATTCTAGCAGTATCTAACAAGGTCTTTGAATACCTGATTCATCATGAATACCAGTCGATTTTGCAACTTGAACGACAATTGGAATGTAAGGCTATTCTTGAATGCAATGAAAACTACGAAGATACGCAGTTCACGATCAATAAGATGTAAATTCGCGCGCCTGTCCGCCGAAGCTATTGAAAGCGAAGGCGGAAACCATGAACGGATCCGAGGCTCATTATGAAAAACCCAAACTATCAACCTACTATTGGTATTGAGGTACATGTACAACTCAAAACCAATTCAAAAATTTTCTGTTCCTGCCCTAACAAATTTGGCGATCAGCCCAACAGCAATATCTGTCCTATTTGCGCAGGGCATCCAGGCGTTCTGCCCGCGCTTAATAAACGGGCCGTTGACGCTGCCATTATGATGGGGCTTGCTTCAAACTGTACTATTACACGTACCAGTGATTTTGCGCGTAAACATTACATGTATCCCGATCTGCCTAAAAATTATCAGATCACGCAGTCAGATAAACCCTTTTGTACCGATGGTTTTGTTGAGGTAACTGACGAGCAGGGTAATGACAAAAAGATACGGCTTGTGCGCATCCATCTTGAAGAGGATGCCGGCAAAAACATTCATGGATCTGGTGGTACGAGCTGGGTTGACCTTAACCGTGCAGGAACGCCGCTGATCGAAATAGTCTCACATCCTGACATAAACAGTGCACATGAAGCACGTGTGTATCTCAACAGACTCCACACGACGGTGCGTTATCTGGGTATCAGTGACGCAAATATGGAAGAAGGCTCATTCCGTGCTGACGTTAATATTTCGGTACGACCAACGGGACAAAAAGAACTCGGCACAAAAATCGAACTCAAAAACATTAATTCGTTCAAATTTATTGTCCACGCTATTGAGTATGAGATTGAGCGGCAGATTGGCATGCTTGAATCCGGTCAAAAGCTTAGACAGGAAACACGCGTCTGGGATAACAAGCAGCAAAAGACATTCTTTATGCGTTCAAAAGAAGAATCCCAAGATTATCGCTATTTTACTGAACCTGATTTACCTGTCGTTATGATTGACGATGCGTGGATTGAACGTATCAGCAAGACATTGCCCGAACTTCCGCATGCAAAATTTAAGCGTTTTACCACGCAATACAAACTGTCTGTACAAGATAGTGAGGTCTTAACGCAGGAAGTAGCTCTTGCTGATTTCTTTGAAGCAGCAGCACACAACAGCAGTAATCCAAAAGCAATTTGCAATTGGATCATGCGTGATCTTTTGGCGTATCTCAAAGAACATAAGCTTGAGATCTCACAGACAAAACTTACGCCACAAAGTTTGGCTGAGCTTGTTGGTGCCATTGATCAAGGGACTATCAACAGCAAAGTCGCACAAGAAATTTTTGCCGACATGATCAAAGCAGGAGCATCAGTCGCTGATATCATTAAAGAAAAAAATCTTGGCCAAATTGGATCATCAGAAGAGCTTGACGCTATCGTGCGCAAAATTGTCGAGGCCAACCCTGATGTCGTTGCCCGCTATCGCGCAGGAGACACACGGCTTTTTCAGTTCTTTGTCGGGCAGGCAATGAAAGAAACGCGCGGCAAGGGAAATCCGGGAATGATTCAGGAGCTGCTCAAGAAGTATGTGCAGTAGATGGGCGCTTCAGGTCAAATCCACTGAGCCATCCACAAAATACATCTAATTCTGAGTCAAGAAACATAGTAGCTATTTCTTTGTAAGCCTCGGGCTGCCATGTGTGGTTTCTGCCGTGAAGGTTATGCGTAAAAACCGCTACCTTGTCCGATGTTGTCGATTCCCATAAGGTATTGAATTCTTGGGCATTACAATAACAATCATCCAACGACTGAAAGAACAAAATGGGACATTGTATATATGGTAAAAAATGAGCCATTGGCCGTGCTGTTTTCACATCAATCCACATCCCCCACTCAACCAATTTTTGTACACAATCCTGGAAGCATTCTTGAGAAGTTAAACACGCCATGGGAGATCGTGGATTTTTGACTTCACACAAAAGTGATGGGTTTTTAATAATAGTTTTGATAACACGTTGCAAGGAGGGCCAACTTCCGTCAAAGATAACTTTTTCGAAAAGTTCGGGTTCCAAACATAATGCTCTGGCAAAAACATACGATGAGAAACATTGTCCCAACCCATAAACATGCTTATATGCTTTTATCTTCTTACCTTCATTAACAAGTGCGATAACATCTTTTTCTTCAACCGTACCCAGACCAGAAACATTGATATCAACATTAAATCCGTACCACGATGCAATTCCTTTCCACTTCCACGGTAGCAGTGATGAAGGCCCAAGTTCGTGATCTGAACCAATGCCACGATAGTCGAAAAGCATAATATCATATGCCGGAAAGATTTTTGCGAATGGCAACATACGTTCACGCGGAACGGGAAATCCAGTTCCAATCACCAACAACGTTTCACTATTTCTATCTAAAAAGGTACATTGTACATCCGAATTGAGAACAACTTTTTTGCCACCAAGAGCACCAAGTAGCATGCCGGCTTTTGTTGAATTTCTGATGAAAGCCCTGTCAAAACAGACGCCGTTTAATTGTGGATTCCGTTCTCGTGCCCACTCATCAAAGGCATCAATCAGAACAGTGTCAAAAGATATGTTTTGGCAAGCAGCTCTAACAATAAGTTCTTTGGGTGCCTGTTGTACCATTGTGCCATAGGATAAACTGGTGCAACACATACATAGCACGATTGAGAATATGAATCTTTTCATGAATATCTACGAGACCACCGGCGCTTGATCGTCTTTGCTTTCAAATACCAGTACTTGAAGCACGCGGCGAGGATTGGCCTGCTGCACCTGAAAGCAGTAGCCTTCATAATCCACACGTTCGCCTTTTTTAGGAATATGCTGTAGCCGTTCTGCTAAAAAGCCACCCAGCGTAACAGATGTTTCAGCAATAATTTTGATATTCAAAAGATCTTCAATTTTTTCAAGACCAACGCCTGCATCGACAAGCCATCCGCCTTTTTCAAGCGGTACAATTTCGGCATTTGCCTTTTCATGTTCATCAGCAATTTCACCCACAATTTCTTCAATGACGTCTTCAAGCGTTGCAAGACCTGCTACGCTGCCATACTCGTCGATGACGATTGCCAAGTGAACATGCTTGCGTAAAAAATTGCTCAAAAGCTGGTTGATCTTTTGCGTTTCAGGAACAAAGAGCACTGGACGTACGAGCTCTTTAAGCTTTTTATTTTGCGAATGATACATCAGATCAAAAATATCTTTTTGGTGAATGATGCCAATGATATTATCATCATTTTCCTCATACACCGGAATGCGTGAATAGCGCGATTTAAAAAATGCCTCGTTTGCCTGCGCAATGGTTGCACTGGCATCCAAAAGAATCATGTCAGTTTTAGGAATCATGATCTCACGCACAAGTGTTTGACCAAGACCAAAAACATTCTGCAACATTTCGGTCTTTTCGGCCTCCATGAGACCTTTTTCATCGCTATAGTCAATCAAAAATTCAATCTCTTTTTCCGATACCACATCCTGTTTTTCAAGAACATGTTGGCTTCCGATGGTGGTAAAAAAATAATTGGCTATGTGGAGCAGAATGGTCACAAAAGGATAAAGGATGTAAAAAAGAGCATTGATGAGCCACAAAAAAGATCCAAATAATTTTTCATGATGAGTTTTGGCAATACTTTTAGGAATAATTTCGCCAAAAATAAGAATCATCACCGTGGCAACTGCTACACCAACGGCAAGTCCTAACGTCCCAAAAAAGTGTTCCATGATATTTGAAATAAGCACCGAGGAGAGTACATGGGCAAAATTATTGGCAATCAAAATGGTAATCAAGATCCGTTGTGGGTTCTTTTCCCATGATGTAAATAGGCGTTGATATTTTGCCACGGTCAATTCAAGCTCTTTGAGCTTAAATAATCGCAAAGCTGAAAACGCTGTTTCCAAAAATGCAAACAACGCGGCAAACGATAGCGCCAACAGAAATAGAATTAATTGCATCATTATGGTCATGGTCTAAATCCCCTTATCAAGGGTCGCTCGCAACTGTTTCTTATCAACTTTTCCTGTTGCATTGACTGGTAAGTCATCACAACACACAAACGTACGTGGAATTTTATAGGCGGCGAGATTTCGCACACATAATGCACGTAGATCTTTTTCTAATTTTTCATCACGCACTTTAGCTGCAACAAATGCTACCGGAATCTGTCCTGTAAGTGGATCGCTATTACCAATAACAGCAGCTCTGAAAACAGACGGATGCATGAGCAAAACGTTTTCAACTTCTGCTGGATAAATATTAAATCCCTTATGAATAATGACATCTTTGGTACGACCATGAATGGCAAGCCTTCCCGATGTGTCGATTGATGCGAGATCTCCGGTATTCAGCCAACCATCAACAAGAACCTGCTGCGTCAAATGCGGTGCTTGATAATAACCAAGCATAACGTTGTCACCTTTAAGCCACAGTGTTCCTATGGTATCTGGCTCACATACAGTGCCAGCATCATCGCGAATTTCGCACGACAGCCCTACCACCGGAAGCCCGACAACAATGGTCGAAGAGTTATAATTTTCATGATTGACTGCTACCACCGGGGCAGCCTCAGAGAGGCCATAGCCAGGGCTAATTTTGCGTCCATAGACAATCGAAAAGAGCGAGCTAATTTTTGCCGGCAACATGTCAGCGCCTGAAATAAACATCTTAACTGAATCAAGCGGTGCTTTTTTCATGAGACACAACAGACCATAAAGGGCTGGCATGCCAAAAAAGAGCGTCGGCTTTTTACGCAATCCATCAAGAATTAATGACCGCTCGATGCGTGTAACAATAATAACGGTTGCGCCTACCATCATCGGCAACCATAGGCAGGTATTTTGTGCAAAAACGTGAAACAATGGAAGTACACAAAAAAATCGCTCATGAGTAGCCATGCCCAAAAGCGTAAAACGTGTGTAGTCTTGCAACGCATTAGTCATAACATTACGGGATGAAAGCATAACACCTTTAGGTGTCCCCGTTGTGCCTGATGTGTAGAGTAAAGCGCACAGTTCATCAAGATCAAGCTCGCATATTTCAAAATGACGCGCGACATCATCTATACACTCCGGCACCGGCGTCTGCCAGTCAAAAATTTCATTACTCAAAATCATCGGCATTGTTGCTACCGCTTCTGCAGAAAGTGCATCGCATGATTTCTTGTGCGTTGGCGAAACAATTAATACCGATGGCGCCGCATCATTAATGATGTATGCCAATTCTTTGGGATGCAAAAACGTATTGAGTGGTACCACAACGGCTCCGCACTGCCAAATAGCAAAATAGGCAACAAAAAATTCGGGTGAATTTTCATACAGCAGTGCAACTTTATCACGCGGTTTAACACCATGGCGTTTTAACGTTTCACCAAGACATAATGTTCGGTAAAAAAGTTCACGATAGGTAACCGTGCGGTCCGATGCTTCTAGTGCTACATTATCGTGAAAAAGTTCGTACGCGCGTTTCAGAAGCATGCCGGCATACATGAGTTTGCCGTTGTCCGAAAATATCTCTTTGTACGTTTGAAAAATGCGTGATTCGTTTAGCATATGCTCAATCGTTTGCCTCAATTACTTCAATTACACTCACCGGACACGTTTGCGCCGCCTCACGTATCAAAGCGGCGTTCTTGTCAAGGTGCGCGGACGGTTTGGCATGGCTTGTGCCGCGAAGTTCAAAGACGTCGGGGCAAATCACCGTGCATGCCCCGCACGAGACGCATCCTGGCATGATATTGACCTGAGAAATCTTCTTTGTCATGGTTGTATCACATCTACAAACTATTTTTTCTTTTTTGCTTCTTTGACGGAAATTTCTTCAAGTGCTGCAAAGATATCAGCACCTTCATCATTGCTACCGCAACAACCGCGTGAGCAACCTTTACATGACGATTCTTCATCATCATGGCAGTCGCCGCCGCAGCATTCACCATCTTCTTCGTCTTCTTCAGTCTCTTCTTCGCCCAAAATTGACTCGAGGTACAGTGCAACATCCTTAGCACTATCCTCACTCACTGCTTCGCGGATATCGTTAACCAACGTGACCAAATTTTGTCGGGAGACCTTTGATTCATCTTCGACTTCTTTTTTGAATGCAGCAGTCTCTTTAATATCGGCACTGTCATCAACCATTTGGCTAACAAGCTCTTGTATCTTTTTTTTGTCTTTTATGTTTCCGATTTCACGCAAAGCGCTTAATTGCTCGGTTAAAAACTCGATATCAGATTGGGTATCTTCTTGAACACGTTCGATTTGTTCTGAAACAAGTGTATGAACTTTTTTAAGAGCCTCAACCTCTTCAGGCTGCCCCTTAACTTTAACTAATTTTTTCTGTACAGCCTCAAGCAGGCCGCCAAAGATTTCAAGGCAGTCTTTTTGAGCCTCTTTTTGTTTGCCAAGAAGAAAATCTGTTTGCTCAATGAGTGTTTCTAGACTTACCACGGCATACCTTCCTTAATTTCGTAAATTTTTTTTGAATTACGTAAAAACAGAGTTTTTAGCTTATCACAATCTGTTTGTTTTTAATAATGTGCACCGGTACTACCCCTAAAGTCTTGCCTTTGCCCTGTTTATCTCTATAGCATTACTTCAGTTTGTAAAAAAATGTTCGGTTTTTTGAAGGAAGAAGGAGCTTTTATGCAAAAACGTTCATTAGCCCGCCGGCGGATTTTGCTTCTCAGCTTTACCCTTCTAGGGTGCTTATCTGTCATATATCCCCACATACGCGTGCCTGCAAAATGGACCATTGTAGCCTACGTCCAAGCCGATAACGATCTTTCACCTTTTGCTGTTTATAACATTAACAATATGCAGCTTGCGCCCTTGGGGGAGGGCATTAACATGCTTGTACAATGGGATCAACCTGACAATAATAAAACGTGGCGTTACCGCATTGTTAAAGGAGGTCGCATCGAAGATGCATCACTTTCGGCAGAAATGGGCATTAATCCGGTCAATGAACTGGTAGACATGATGCGTTGGGCAAAAGCAAAATACGACGCAGAAAAGTTTGCCGTTATTTTATGGAACCATGGAAGTGGTGTTATTGATCCACGTTACAAAAAAATCGATCGGTTCTATGCCATTGGCATGTCCCAGCTTCCATTCAAGCGTATGGTGCCCTGGCTTGAAATTCCTGGTCTTGAAATTCAATCGCCACGTGGAATTCTTTTTGATTACTCGCAAAATACTTATGCAACTAATCAGGATCTTACTAAAGCATTTTCGCGCATACGCACTGAGGTGCTTGGCAAAAATGTTGCCATTGTTGGCATGGATGCATGTCTTATGGCCATGATTGAAGTAGGCCTACAAATAAGCAATTATGCGGACATTTTAGTTGGGTCGCAAGAAACCGAACCAGGACAAGGTTGGGCGTATTCAGGGTTTCTCAATGCACTCTGTGCCAATCCAAAAGCAACTTCTGCTCAACTTGCATCATTTATCGTCAGTGCCTATGGTGCCTTTTATCAAAAGAATCGCACTCCAGATTTTACCCAATCGGCAATCGACCTTCACAAGCTCGAACCATTGAAAAAAAATATTATATCACTCATAGCATCCATTGCTGCTTGTAAAAAAGCAGATGCCAAAAACACTAAATCCATGATTGTTGCAGCGCGTAAGTCGTCATTATCATTTGAAGTTAGCGATTATATCGATCTTTATACGTTTTATGCTGGTCTTTCACGCCAGGCGAAAGCATTGCGTACAAGCCAAGCAAAACTATCTAGGCCAAACACGTTATATATTAAAGCTTTGGACCGTTTTATTAAGGTCGTCGACAGTGGTGCTGTTCTCATTTTAGATGCTGTTGTTGCCAATATTGCAGGACCAAGTAAATCAAAGGCAAAAGGCATTTCGATTTACTATCCGCTTGGCGCAGTACATCGTTCCTATCCGTTAACACTTTTTGCCAAGAGCACATCGTGGGTAGCGTTTATCAAAGAGTATCGTTAGGAATTACTAATTTCTCCTTCTAACCAAAGGGTGGGCTCTACAGGGCCCACCCCCGATCCGTCGAATTTCGACGCAACGAGACGGAGTCTTGTTTTTTCACCATGCATCGTTAATATTGGGCTTAAATTTTAGCTTCATAATAAAGGATCTGTCATGTTAGGAACCAAGCAGGATGAAAAAATTTTAGTTATTCCGCGTGCCATTTTTTTTGCTCAAGGAATGTTTCAAGGGTTTCTCCCTACCAAAGACTTTGAGCAATATCAGAATATGGTTATGCAGCACCAATTATTTTTATGGCGATCATCTGTTGAAAATGATCCATCACACAAGCAAATTATTCCGTATCTCATTTTTGAATATGACAACACTTTTTTTGTCATGCAACGTAAAAATACGGCAAGTGAGACTCGCCTAAGAAATAAATACTCTTTGGGCATAGGAGGGCATATTCGGCAAGAAGACCTTGTAGAATCTTCACTCATTTCGTGGGCGCATCGTGAATTTCAAGAAGAAGTTTCGTATACAGGCGCATTAACTGTGCAACCTATCGGATTAATTAATGACGATAGTGATGCTGTTGGACAGGTACATATTGGATTCGTTTTCTTGATTCATGGCGATAACCCTAATATTGCCATCAAAAGTGAACATAAAGATGGTAAGCTGCTGACGCTCGATCAGATACAAACGCTTTATCCTGATTTGGAACAATGGAGCCAGTTAGTCTGTGATTATTTAACCACCCGGGAAGTGAGGAGTTCGTATGAAACCGCAAACATCTAAGGAATTGTTACATTTTCTTGCCCACCAAGCACTTAATATTCGCATCGATTCGTTACGTATGACTACGCAAGCGGGATCAGGCCATCCAACATCGTGTCTTTCAGCAGCCGATATTGCGGCAACTCTTTTTTTCCATACTCTTCGTTACGATTACACAAAGCCATCCTATGCCAACAATGATCGTTTTATTCTTTCTAAGGGACATGCAATACCTGTTGTGTATGCTGCTCTTCATCAGCTTGGCGTTATCAGCGAGCAACAGATGCTGAGTTTCCGCTCTATAGATTCAGAGCTTGAAGGTCATCCAACACCACGTTGTGTATACAACCAAGCCGCAACAGGGTCTCTTGGCCAAGGTCTTTCGATTGGACTAGGCATGGCGCTTAATGCCCGCTATGAAAAGCTCTCTTATCGCACCTACGTCATGTTGGGTGATGGTGAGATGGCCGAAGGTTCAGTATGGGAGGCTGCAGAACTTGCTGCGTATGAAAAGGTCGACAATCTTATTGCTATAGCAGATTGCAATACGCTAGGGCAGTCAGGCGCGTCGCTCCATCCAGCACATGCTGAACGTTTCGCCAAAAAATTTGAAGCATTTGGTTGGCATGCGATTGTTATTGATGGGCATGATCTTGAAGAAATTATTGCGGCGCTAACCACTGCTCAGTCCACCACCGGCAAGCCGACGGCAATTATTGCGAAAACGTTTAAAGGTTATGGGCTGGAATCAATTGAGAATAAAGGTGGCTATCACGGTAAACCGTTTACCAAAGAAGAATTGCCTGAACAAATTAAAGCGCTTACAACGCGCTTTAGTGTCGCCGCGAATTTTAAACCAACGGGTCAATTCACGCCACTACAACCAGTGGCTCTAGCCACTGCCCTTCGTAGCCACGAGCATAGCGAGGGCGTAGTAGGGTCTGCCCCAGCAATGTCTCTAATACTCACCAAAGATCCGCATGCAGCGCTTTTTGCGCGCGATAAAAAAATCTCAACGCGTAAAGCTTTTGGCTATGCGCTTGAAACATTGGGAAACAATACTGCTGTATTTGCGCTGGATGCCGATGTCAAAAATTCTACCTACACCGAATTTTTTGGTGCCGCACATCCTGACCGTTTTGTTGAATGTTTTATTGCTGAACAAAACATGGTTGGTGTTGCAACGGGACTTGCGTTACGCGGTAAAATTCCGTTTGCTGCAACATTTGCCTGTTTTTTTACCCGCGCTTATGACCAAATTCGCATGGCTGGCATCGGACGCGTAGCCTTACGTTTATGTGGTTCTCACACCGGAGTTTCAATTGGTCAAGATGGTCCTTCACAAATGGGTCTTGAAGATCTTGCAATGATGCGTGCCATTCCACAATCGATTGTACTATGGCCAAGCGATGGCGTTTCGACGTACAAATTGGTTGAGCAAATGGCACAGTATAATGATGGCGTTTCATACATGAAAACAACACGTGCAGATACACCAATGCTCTACGACGCATCAGAAGAATTCCCCATCGGTGGTTGCAAAGTGCTCAAATCTTCAGCACAGGATCAGGCGTGTATTGTTGCTGCCGGCATCACCTTGCATGAAGCACTTAAAGCTTATGAGCTGCTTAAAAAGCAAAACATAACTGTTGCGGTCATCGATCTTTATAGCATTAAGCCGCTTGATCGAGATACGTTGATAAGAGTTGGCACCAATGCGGGCAAAACAATTATCACCGTCGAAGATCATTATGCCGAAGGTGGTCTTGGCGAGGCAGTTGCGAGCGCTCTGTGCAACAGTGGCATCATGGTACATTCACGTGCAGTTACTCAATTGCCACGATCAGGATCACCAGAAGCCTTGATGAAGCTTGAAGGTATTGATGCTGAAAGTATCGTTGAGGTAGTCAAAAATTCAATCAAGTAATCAAAAATGCCCCGGGGTTGAGAAATCTTGGGGCCTTCTTCTTTTGCTTGTAAAGATTGTTTGTTAATAGAAAGACTCTATGAGGTTTCCCAAGTCATACTTATGTTTGGTGATGATGGGTGCTAGCGCTGCGCATGCTTATGTGCCAACGATCTGGATTAATGGTACGCCAAACAATATTTATACACCCCTTTGCCGTGCCTCTATATGTCACGAAAAAGGTAAACGCTCCCCGTTGAACGTTAATGCACAAATGGATTTTTTTGCGCTTGCGCAGTGGAGTAATTTCGCATATGGGCAATGCCAAGCATGTGGCGTTTCCTTGCAAGGTGATATGCACATGAATCGGTTGCTTAATGGGATATATTGCCAGATCTATGCCTCTGCGCTTATGAACCATGCACGAAGCTATGATTACTTAGCGCAAAGGGTCTTCTACAATACGTTGGCAAGTCTTACCGACACTCATTTTTTGTTAGGGTTGAACGCTGTACATAAAAATAGATTTCGTTGTTCGGGATATGTATTTGGCATTATTCCTGCAACAAGGCATTCATTATTTAATTCGAGCAAGATAATAAGTTGGGTGGGTTTAGATGATCATTTTGCGTGGGGGGTTGGAATAGATCTGTTTGTTCGTGTGTGGGGAAAAAAGCTTCATCATGTTGATTGGCTTGCTGATACCGACGTAACATTTCTAACAAGTCGTAAGGGCTTGGCCTGGACTAAAAGCAATGGAATCTATCAGCCGTGCCACATAGAAATTTGTTCCAGTCAACTTTATAAAATTCGCTCAGCCCTTGCATATCAATGTAACTATTTTATAAGTGATATAGGCATTCAGCTTTTCTGTGCGCCGGATTTAAAATATACATCCATCGATAATCTCTCAAAAAAAACGTTGGAGCAATCTACGCTTTGGGCTTCTTTATTTTGTGATGTTGGCACGACGATACAACTTTGTGATGTACCATCATATGCTGCTCTTGGTGTGCAAGGAACAGGCCGTGATCATGGATATGATTCCTTTAATGCCAATTTTAAGTTTGGGATAAATTTCTAAGTTGAAGGCAATAGGTAATGAATATTCATTCTTTTGTAGCCCGCTGTGTGTTTATGGTAGTTATTTCAAATTTTGTTTTTGGTGCTGCGCATCACGCTCTGACAGGCGAAATGCAGACACAAGTGTTACCATCAAGCAAATTTACGCTCATCACAACGCTTTATAATGAAAAACATGAAAAAAGATATTTAGAATTTATAACGTGCCTTGAAAAAAACTTAAAAAATTCATCCATAGATACTATTCATGTTGCGTATGATACTGCTAAAGATGATGCGAGCGGTAGCGTGATACTTAATTATCTTAAATCTAAAAATATCAAAATTTCTTACATATCGGAGCGTGCATCATTTGGAGATTTGTTTGAAATTGCAAACAAAGAGTATCCCAACAGCAAGATAGTCGTCAGTAACGCCGACATATTTTTTAATGAAACGTTAGCATTGCTCGAACCATATGATTTACGTAATAAATTTTTGGCACTAACCCGCTGGAATGTGCGCGGTGATGGAACACTAGTTGAATTTTTTGCTCGCGGAAACTCCCAAGATACGTGGATATTTCAACTACCACTTCCCACGTTTGAAAATGATTCAATAAAAATGGGCATTTTAGATTGTGATCTTGCTATTGCCTATCAAGCACAGAAGAGCGGACTTATATTATTTAATCCATCACTTTCAATTCAATGTTGCCATCTACACCTCTCAGAAATGAGAAATTATGCGCGCAGCTTCCCCTACAATGATTTAGGCAAAATTAAGTTCATCCCCAAATGCACCGTTATGGAAATAAATGAGCAGCAGCGGGAGTTATATCTGAAAAATTTAAGACTGAGCTTTGGGCGCAGAAAGCCAATTATATTGCCCAATGCTTATGTTTAATCGTCCGCTTGGCAAAGTTGTTTAATTTGTCATTAAATAAAATTACATAGAGGTATCGCGTATGCTTCTTGGCGTAAGAAACAGCGTTAAAATTCTTTTGATGAACGAGAAAAAAGAAATTCTTTTAATGTGTGCCGATGATCCTACCACAACATCGATGGAGGGGAAATATCACGGAAGATTTTGGTTTCCCATCGGGGGTAAAATTGAGCTGGGAGAATCGATTCAAGAAGCCGCGTTGCGAGAGCTTTATGAAGAGACCGGAATTACTCAAGATAAAATTGAACTCGGACCCATCGTCTGGTTTGGAGAATTTGATTTAATATTGGCCGGAAGAGCACAACGCCTTAACGAAAAATTTATTGTTGCTACAACCAAACAAACAAATATTTCTCTTGATAATCTGACTGATGAAGAACGAGCAGTGGTCAAAAACATTGCGTGGTTTTCTCTCGATACCATAAAAAAAAGTACCGAAGTTATTTTCCCTATTCTCTTGCCACAGTATCTGCCCGATATTCTGGCCGGAAGGTATCCAGCACAACCTATTGAGATTGATCTTGCAAGGCAGCCAGCGTGAATGATTGTCTTTTGCTGCAAGTATCGGCATTAAAGCGAAACATCGGGTTATGTAAAAAGTTGACATTTTGCCAGTTTTTTGTAGATTCTACGTGTCTTGAAATATCTTTTGCGGGAATAGCTCAGTGGTAGAGCATTGCCTTGCCAAGGCAAGGGTCGCGGGTTCGAATCCCGTTTCCCGCTCCAGCCTTCGCCCTACGTGGCTACGGCTGGCAGGCCAGTTTTCGAAAAAGTCTGTTCTTCTATAGCCTTGTGCGAAAGCGGGCTGGATGCCTTCAAAGTCAAATACTTTTTCACTCAGGTGAGTATTGCGTAAGCCTTATGGGCATTCAATTGCGCCCGATGGTGATTTCTGTTAAGTTGATCTTAGGGATATAAAAAAAGCCCGGGAAAACCTCAAAATTCGGTATTTTTGACCTTTAAGAGGCCTCCAATGTGTGTAGAACGTTTTTACCATTGTTCTTTCCTTTTTTTTAGATTGAAAGGTTTGCGCTGATGAAATCAATGCTTCACGAGGCTGCAACGGTTGCAAAGGCTGTCGAGAAGGCGTGGACGGATTCTGGAAGGCCATCTGAGTTTACGATTAAAATTCATGAAATGGGTGAAAGAAATTTTTTAGGCTTTAACAAGCGTCCCGCTATAGTTTCCATCATCTATGATCCTCGTAGCCAGGCGACTCCATCCGGTGAAAAAAGGGCTGTTCAAGCTCCTCTGCGACCTGATAGACAGCAATCGCAGGGTATGCGTGAAAGACCTGACCAGCGACGACGACAGATGTATGATAAGCGTTCTCCGCTTGTGACACGTCCTCTCCAAGAGCCTCAGGCTGATGTCTGGGTTCCTGAACTTACTACCGATGTAGAGCAATGGTTTAAAGAGATAATTGGGTTGCTTGAAATTCAAATTCCTTATACGACGAAAATCGACCGCCGAGCATTTTATCTTCTCTTCGATCGGGGTGTTTTTTCTTCGCCGGATGAGGACCGACAATTTTTTGCAGGTCTGTCTCATCTTCTTGTTCAATTTCTCAAAAAAAAGCACAAGAAAAAGCTTCGAGGCTATCATCTTGTGATATCAGCAAAAGATTATGCAGCTGCACCAGGCACGCCTCCACCGGCTTCTCACTGATGACGAACAAACAATTGTTGCGTTGTGTACGCCGCGCGGCAGTGGTGCGTTAGCGCTCATTCGCCTAAGTGGCATTGATGCTTTAATTGTTGCTGATGGTATTGCTCGCCTGTCTTCCGGTGTTGTAATTGAAGAGGTGGCATCGCACACCATCCATCACGGATTTGTTATTGATCGTTCTGAGCCGAATCCCTCTGTCATCGACGAAGTCCTTTTCTTAGTGATGCATGGACCCAAGACGTTTACTGGGCAGCATACGGTAGAAATTTCGTGCCACAACAATCCTTTTGTTATTGATCGTATTATCACGGTTGCTCTCCAAGCAGGGGCGCATAGTGCGCGTCCTGGCGAATTTAGTAAGCGCGCTTTCTTGAATAACAAGATTGATCTTGTGCAAGCCGAGGCGATTAATGAACTTATTAACGCGCCCACAGAAATGGCTGTCAAACAATCAATGGCTACTGTTCGAGGATCGCTTTCACAGCACGTGCATGAGATTGAACGGCTTCTTTGTGACCTGATGAGTTATGTGGAAGCATCGTTTGAATTTTTAGAAGAAGAGCAGCAGGATCTTGCGCTTACCACCAACATCATTGAGCGGCTTGTTCATGTCCGCACAAAGATAGCCGATCTCAGGTTGCAATTTACTTCACAAAAATTGGTCAAAGAGGGCGTCCGCATTGTTCTTGCAGGATCGGTAAATGCCGGCAAATCAACGTTATTCAACACACTTCTTAATCAAGAGCGAGCCATTGTTGCCGATCACGCTGGCACGACGCGTGACAGCATAGAATCTGGATTGTATTATAAGGGTTATTTTTGGTCATTGGTTGATACTGCAGGGCTCCGTGAGACATCAGATCTTATTGAACAGAAAAGCATAGAGCGCTCGTTGCATGAGGCTGCATCTGCCGACGTCATTGTGCTTGTAATTGATGTTACACGTACGCATACCGATTGCGAAGTCGCCTATTATCGCAATCTATGTGCCTTGTACGCGAACAAAATCATTGTGGCGATGAATAAAATTGATGTGATACAGAATTCTTTACGCACTGACCTGCTTACCGACTTTGCCCTTGAGCGCGTGTTTGTTTCTGCTCAAGAGCGCAAGGGAATTGATGCTCTGACCACCGCCATTGAGAAAAAAGTTGCCGTGCTTTTTGCCACGGTGAGCTCTCCGTTTCTTCTTAATCAACGACAATTTAATTTATTAACTGAAATAGAGCGTGGACTAGAATTTATTGCAAATAGTGATTCAGCTACGATAGACTATGAAGTAGTAGCGTATCAGCTCAAACACCTTCTTGAAAAAATTTCAGAATTGACAGGTAGAAATGTTGCTGAGCGCGTGCTTGATACCATTTTCGACAATTTTTGTGTAGGAAAATAACGTGCAAAAAAAATAGGGCGAGGGGGTGGTAATGAACCTGACTCAAAAAAGGCAGCACATATTTGGTTGGTGGTTATCCGGGTTTCTCGGGTTCTTTTGTTGTTGCAGCCAGGTAGTGGCTGGGGGGACGCAAACGCCATCGCAATTTTCTCACACAATATGCAAATTTTTTAGTGATAATGAACTCGGTCAGCTTGAATCTCAGGTTAAAAGTTCAGATGTTATATGGGAAAAAGTAGGGGTGTCACCATTTAGCGAACTTATTGTGAGTTGGAATTCATTACGACCATCACATGGTACCATGCTCGTGTGGGTGAGTGTACGGCATGCTGGGCAATGGTCGCGTTGGCATCGTTTGGCAGAGTGGAAACAAAATGGTCAGCGAACGTTTGTAAACAAATTAAATAGATATGTTCACACCAAACACTGTCGGGTCGAATTGCAACAGGGCGCCGAGGCTGATGGTTTCAGGGTGAGATTTACGTTTGAAGATATGCACGATGTCAAAAAATTAAAAGCAGCTTTCGCGTGTCTTTCTCGACTCGACAATTTTTGTCTCATTCGTCCGCGGATAGATGACTTGCCATCTGTTGCTGTGCGCGGTGTCCCGCGTCAGTCACAAATGTTAATAGATCATCCCCGTTGTTGTGATCTTTGTTCACCAACCAGCACAAGTATGATCGTTGCCTATTTATGTCAAAAAATAGCGGGTAATGTTGTTCCATCAATGCATGATTATGCGCGTGATTTTGCTGAGAAAGTTCATGATGATGGTATTGATATTTACGGTAATTGGATTCTTAATGTTGCACAAGCATTTGATGCGACAGGGGGAACGGCATTTTTTAGGGTTGAACGCTTGAATAGTTTTTACGATCTCCATCGTTACCTTGTCCAGAAAATGCCGGTCGCGGTGAGCGTGCGTCGCCTTCCCGGAGGCGCAACCCCCTACGCCAATGGTCATATTATGGTAGTGGTGGGGTGGAATCGTCAGAAATCGTGTGTGCTGTGCCAGGACCCTGCTTTTGGAAGCAATAAGGCAGTGCTCAAAGCGTACCCATTATTGCGCTTTCTCCGGGCCTGGGGACGATCATGCAACTTGGCGTACGTACCTATGATGCGACCCGACTAAGATCATTTCGTGATATACTAAAAATTACTACATTCATACTCATTGACCATGAGCGGGGAGCAACTTTTTATGGATCAGAATAAATTTACGTCAGCGTTCACTGAACTTGTTGAAAATGCTTATAGAAGTGCCGTTGAACAGTCTCATGCAACGCTCCAACCATTACATCTTGTGGCGGCAAGTCTTGCATATGAATATACGATGTCATGCTTTAATGCGCTTGGTGTTGATACCAGTCAACTCTCGCGGCACGTTGAGCATGAAATACGTAACGTTTCCACGGTTTCGGGCGCGCAAATTACAGTAGACGCAACATTACATACTTTTTTTGCTGAATGCGCCAAAGAGGCACAAGCACTTGGTGATCAATTTATAAGTCTTGATGCATTTCTTCTTGCGTTGGCAAAGACACAGACATTGCCGTATACGGTGACAGAATTTTTGAAAAAATCTTTTCCTTATGCTGCGGTTCATTCATGGATACAACAGATACGAAAGGGTGAAACGGTGAAAGATCAGAATGCCGAGTCAACCTACCAGGTTCTTGATAAGTATTGCCAAGATCTTACCAAACGTGCGCGCGAGGGTAAACTTGATCCCGTTATTGGTCGCCATGATGAAATTCGTCGTGTCATCCAAATACTTTCTCGAAGGACAAAAAACAATCCGGTACTTGTCGGTGATCCTGGTGTCGGTAAAACAGCAATAGTTGAAGGCATCGCGCAGCGTATCATCAATAATGATGTTCCAGAGAGCCTTCATAATCGTCGCATTCTGGCGCTCGACCTGGGAGCTCTTGTTGCCGGCACCAAATATCGTGGTGACTTTGAAGAGCGGCTTAAGGCAATTCTTGGTGCTGTCGAAAAGGAATCTGAGGGAGTTATTCTGTTTATCGATGAGCTTCATATGCTGGTTGGCGCGGGAGCTGTTGGTGGTGGCATGGATGCTTCTAATTTGCTCAAACCGGCTCTTGCTCGTGGCGTGTTGCATTGTATCGGCGCGACAACGGCGGTTGAATATAAAAAATATATTGAAAAAGATGCTGCGCTTGAACGTCGTTTTCAGAAGGTGTTGATTGAGGAACCTTCGATAACCGATTCCATTTCAATTTTGCGTGGACTCAAAGACCGTTATGAGCTTCATCATGGTATTCATATTAAAGACCAAGCATTGATAAAAGCAGTGCAACTTTCGGCTCGCTTAATTCCTGATCGTTTTTTACCTGATAAAGCAATTGATTTAGTTGATGAAGCAGCGTCGATGGTTAAAATGGCAATCGATTCAAAGCCAGAACAAATTGATCAGCTCGATCGTAATATTCGGCAACTTGAAATTGAAAAGGTTGCCTTGAGCAAAGAAAAGGATGAGGCCTCGCGATTACGCCTTAAGGATCTTGAACGTGAACTGAGTGATCTTAAAGAGCAACATCGTATTCAGCTTGATCAATGGAAGGCAGAGCGCAAACCGCTTGAGGAAATGCAAAAATTACAAGGGCAGCTTGATGATGCAAAAATTTTGTATGCGCAAGCAGAGCGCGACGGCGATTTTGCCAAAGCATCAAAAATCAAATATGGAACCATTGCGGAATTAGAAAAGAAAGTAGGAGCAGAGCAGCAGAAATTAAAAAAAATTACGACGCATTTGATCAAAGAAGAAGTTGATGAAGATGATATTGCTGCTGTGCTTGCGCGTTGGATCAAAATTCCTGTCGAAAAGTTAAAGGCTGATGAAACACAAAAGCTCATTGAAATGGAGTCATATCTTCATCAACGAGTGATCGGACAAGATGAAGCAATTACCAAAATTGCTAACACGATTCGCGTTCATCGTGCAGGTATTGGCAACCCCAACAAACCGATAGGCTCATTCCTCTTTCTTGGTCCAACGGGCGTGGGAAAAACAGAAGTTGCAAAGACGTTGGCGGAGTATCTTTTTAACGACGAACGTAAGATGATTCGCATTGATATGTCCGAATACATGGAAAAACATGCTGTTGCACGTCTCATTGGAGCCCCTCCTGGTTATGTTGGCTATGAGGAAGGCGGGCAATTGACGGAGGCCGTGCGACAACATCCCTATAGCGTTGTTCTTTTTGATGAAATTGAAAAAGCGCATCCTGATGTTTTTAATATTTTCTTACAAATCCTTGATGAGGGGCATTTGACGGATGCTCAGGGGCGAACGGTTTCATTTAAAAATTGTATCTTGATCATGACGTCCAATATCGGTTCAGATCTCATTTTGGCGGCAGGTGAAGTTACCTCAAAAGTTAAACAGGATGTAGATAAATTATTGCTCACGTATTTCCGCCCAGAGTTCTTGAACCGTGTCGACCAAACAGTCTTTTTCAATTCATTGACCAAAGATGATATGACCAGGATTGTTCGTTTGAACCTTGAAGAGCTTGTTGCGCGCATGCATGAAAAAGGTATTGAATTAAAAATTACCGATCCTGCAATTACTCAATTAGCATCAATTGGCTATGTAAAAGAATTTGGGGCACGGCCGCTTAAGCGCATCATTCAAAATGAGGTGGTGAGTCCACTGGCTATTGAAATGCTCAAACAGCCTGATCGCACAACATTTACGCTTGAGGTTTCAAAAGATGGCGTGCATATTGCATAAACTCATGCGGCTCGGTCGGCAAAAAAGAGATTGATCTCATACGTAGCAGCTTTGGCATCACGTGATCCTTGTACTGCATTCTGCCAAATGTTAATGCCAAATTGTTTTCGCAATGTTCCATCTTTGGCTTGCATTGGATCAGTTTCACCAACCATGTCGCGCCAATCGGGAATAGCATTAAGCTTTTCAAGGATCATGACAACGATGGGGCCGCTTGTCATGTGATCTATAAGTTGATGGAAAAAATTTTCTTTACGGTAAGTGGTGTACAATTTTTCTGCCTGTTCAGCTTCAAGTTTTATCTTGCGCATATCAAGAATGGTAAAACCCGCTTGCTCAATGCGATCGATAATTTTCCCGGTGAGGTGTGCGTTGACGGCGTCGGGCTTGATGATGGCGAGTGTTCGTTCCACCGCATTACTTCGCAGGGCAACTCTTAGTTTGCGGTAGGCAACATAGAGTGTCAGGGTGAAGAGAATAGCACCGAAAAAAAACAGCAGAAAATGTGAACGCTTCATAATTATTTACCGAACCATGAAAAGGGGTTTAACTTAGAAATGGGGTTGATGTTGGCAACTTTTTTTTCAACGACTTTGCTTACCTCCTGGGTGATGCGATCTTTAATATACTCGCGTCCGCCAAACCATTCATACCATGTATAAGCTGAACCAATGGTAATAGTTACGCCAAAAATAAATCCAAGTAAGAGACACGACCAACAAGAGTGATTCACGCGGGGACCTTTCTTATAAATTAAAAAGTGATCCGCGAACGGATCACTTTTTAATTGCTTCTGGTAGAAAGTTCAAACTACCATTTTTTAAGCATTTTACCAAGTACGCGCATTTTCATACGGCGTGTGGTTTTCTTTTTGGCTACCTTTTTGGGCTTTTTAGCCTTTTTGACCGCTTTTTTTTTGGTAGCTTTTTTTGCGGTTTTTTTCTTTGCTGCCTTCTTCTTCTTTGCCATGTTCTTGGCCTCCTTCGTAAGGGATTCTCCTTTTTCGTACGCTACGCCGTACTTCTCTGTTCTTCCTATTTCTATTCTCGATGCAAAATCTGGATTGCAAAACCGTTGAGCAATTTTATTCACGTGATCTACTTTAATTATAGACAGGATTTCACCCTGTTTGTCAAATAAATTTAATGGCAAGCCAAGCTTTTTGAGAAACAAAAATGTTTGAGCCATGCTTCCGTTGTTCTCGAAAAGTTCCATTGAAGAGGCAAGAAGTAGGTTTTTTGCCATCGTCAATTCTTCTTCCGAGACACCATTTTTTTGTACCAATTTAAGTGTCTGAAATATCTGTTCTTGTGCAAGATGGTTTTTTTCTGGTGCAACGATGGTCTTGATAAAGGCCATGCCCGGTTGCTGTCGTGAACCGTACGTGAGTGAGCCGCCTATGGTGTAAAAAAGCCCACTTTTTTCACGTAATTGGAAGAGCCGGGCTGACGGTGACGTCTGCGGTCCGCCGGTAACAACGATATCCAATAGTGAAAGTGCATTGAAGCTTGGGTCGCTTCTTGAGATAGATGGTGCAACAAAGCCGATGACCATCTGTTCTCGTTCGAGAGGAATGGCTACGGTGGTTGGCTTGTACGGCGCCAACTCCGGATAGGAAAGAGGAGCTACTTCTGGCCCGAGCCAGGGCTCAAGATGACGTGAGAGGGTTGTAGGGACCGAATGAGCGGTTAAGTCACCAACGATAATCATTACCGCTTCGTGTGGCGAGTAGTATCGCTTACACCATGCTTTCAGATCGTTGATAGTCAATGAAGCAATGCTTTTTTTTGAGCCGAGTGGATTGTTGCGGTAGGGGTGGCCCTGATAGACAAGTTCACGTGCAATTTGGTCAATAAAATCAACCGGCGAATCCCAGAATTCGTCTATTTCGCTCATAATTTGGTTGCGAACTTTTTCAACCGATTTCTTATCAAAAGTAGGGTGCATAAGCAATTCTGCGAGTGTTGATAGTGAGGCCTCAAAATCTTCGCGGAGGCATTTAAATGAGATGCCGTCACCGCCAGCTGCAAGCGAAATCCCCTTTTGTTCAAGCATTTGGGCAAAGGCTGCAGCGTTTAATTTTTTGGTACGGTCGCTTATGACACGAAGCATGAACCCTAAAATGCCGGCGTTGTGTTCAGACTCATAAAGATAATTTGCTTTAAGACTCAACATGCAGGTGATTTGCGGGACAAGGTCGCTGTGGTGATAAATAACCTCGAGGCCATTGGGAAGTTTAAATGTTTTTGGTATGGGAAAAACGAAGGGGCTGGTTGTTGTTTTTGCTATTTTTTTTGCCCATCGCGGGCCTTCAATCGGAGTTGTTCGTTCATGATTTTTCAGAAAGTTTTTTTCTTTTTCTGCTGTCGCTGTATAAAACGAGATCAAGCGTGCCGTATCCTTTGGCGTTGACGGCAGGAGATAGCCCTTATGTTGTTGCGTGGGCATGAAGTGGTTGGCAAAAAAGATCTGCAATTCAGTCTTAGTGGCCTGGTTGACTGACGTAAGATACGTATCAATAAACTTTTCGCTGCCTGTTGCAAGATATGAATTTCCGATGACAAATGCTTGGCGCTCAGTGTTCTCAAGTAGTGAAGTAAAATCAATATGAGTTCTCTTCTTCGCGGCGGCAAATTCCCAATCATGTATTGGGCGACTGGCTAATGTGGCCAGTTCCTCCTGGATACACTTTTCAATGGTGCGTGGAGAGATTTTGGGTGATGGCCACACATTAATAAAAAATAATCCATGTTCAAAAAAGTCGTAGGCAACGCAATCGACATCAATGGCTATTTGTTCTTTATTCACAAGTCGCTGATACAGCCGCGAGCTCTTCCCAAAGGCGATGACGAAATTTGCGATATCGAGCAAATGATTTTGTTGTTGGCTGAGCCCGGGAATATGGTAGGCGAAGCAGAACCATGGGTTATTGGTTGGGCGGTAAAGTGTGGTTGTTGTTGTGATGAGGTCTTCTTGGTAATCATGCCGTTGCCGCATATAGCCTTGGGGTGACTTTATATGACCAAACCAATTTTGAGCGGCCGCAAAAGCTTCATTGGGATCGACATCTCCGGTGATAACAAGAACGGCATTTGCGGGATGATAATGCTTACGGTAAAAAGCATAGAGGCTGTCACGATTAAGGTTGCACAGGTCAAATATTGAACCAATAATGGGATGCCGATAAGGGTGATCGGGGAATGCTGCGGTGGTGACGCGTTCGACCAATGAGCCCTGGTAACTTTCATTATACAGGTGAAGCTCCTCAATGACAGCTTTAAGCTCGGACGCAAGCATCTGTGGCGCAAAGGTTGCATGTTGCATGCATTCTGCCAGAAGCTCCAGTGCCATGTGCCACGTATGTTGTGGGAGTCGAAATGTGTAGCATGTATAATCTTGAGACGTAAAAGCATTTGCTTCGCCAACAAGCTTTTGGCAGATAAGATTGATATCAGACTCAGAAAGATTTTTGGTGCCCTTAAAAAGCATATGCTCGATCAGATGAGCCATGCCACGTTCGTGAGCGTTTTCATCTTTAGAGCCGACGTTGTACCAGAGGTGTGCCTCAACGCGTGGTATGTTGTGGACCGGCCTTACCAACACGGTTAACCCATTGTCGAGGATTTTTTTGTACACCTGAAATTGCGGCGATGGTGGCATAATCAAAAGACCTTTACAAAAAAAATGATTTTCGCTGTTAGTTAGCTATAATTCCCATTCTGAATAAAGTGAATAAGGTTTGAATATAGCACAATTTTGTTGTACATCGAAAAACAGTGTAAACGGTATTTTCAATGCGGATTACCAAAGCTATCACGCTTCGGCTCAAAAAAAGTAGAGTTTTAAATTTTTTTGCGCGAAACGCAGCCTACCTGCTATTGCGGTTTCTTTTTATGACGTATCGCTTGGATGTTCTTCACGCAGAGCAACAAGCTAAAATTTTGCCCTGGTGTGATGGCGTGTGTTATTTTTGGCACCAACATATTATTGCTGGTATGTTCTTTTTTTTCAGAAGTAACTTGCGTGGAGCCTGTGTGGTAAGTCCCAGCTCAGATGGGAGGTTTGCCGGATTTTTATGTCGCAAACTTGGTTTTAAAGTATTCTATGGCTCATCACATAAGGCATCAGTGTCCGTAGTACGCCGAGGATTAAGGGAGCTCCATGGGACCGGCCGTTTGTGTTTGGTGGGTGATGGGTCAAGAGGGCCCGCTTTAAAATTGCAACCTGGCGTGCGCTACCTGGCAAAAAAGTCTGGTAAGCCACTTGTCTTTATCGAGTGCAAGGCAAAATCGGCAATAACGTGTACCAAAAGTTGGGATCAATTTAAGATTCCGCTGCCGTTTAGTAAAATTTCGGTAATTGTGCATGAACCAGTATATGTGGGGCACAGTCATGTATGTCCAGGTGATGCTCATCAACGGCTTTGACAGGTCGCTTCTTTATCGTGTTCCGCCCGAGCTTGTAGCAACGGTATGTCTTGGTTCGGTGGTTGTTGTACCGGTGCAGCGGCGCAAGGAGTCTGGTGTTGTCGTTGAAGTACTCCATGATCGTCCTGCATCAGCTGATTTTGTGATTAGGGATGTGTTTGCAGGTGAAAAGTTCCCCCATGATGAACTGTTTTATCAATTTGCCCGTCGGATTGCTTCTTTCTACTGTTTGCATCCCTTACACGTATTTCAACGAGTACGGCATTTTTTAAAGGAACGGCACGCCAAAATTGAAATTTCACTTGATGCTCGTGACCAACAAACATCGGCGGTTACGCTGACCGATGAACAACAAGTTATTGTTGATTATGTTGCCCCGTTTATTGAGCAACCAGCGTATATCCCAACGCTTGTTCATGGGGTCACCGGGTCGGGTAAGACTGAGGTGTATAAGCAATTGATCCAGCGTACTATTGCTGCAGGAAAGACCGTTTTGCTTTTGCTTCCCGAAGTTAGTCTTGCGGTGCAATTTGAGCATCTTCTGCGACGGCATCTTCCTTCGGTGAATATTTATGGATTTCATTCTGCGAGTAAAGAAACCGAAAAACGAGTGGTTTGGGAAAAATTGGTGTCTGGTGATCCCTTACTCATAGTTGGTGTTCATTTACCAGTACTTTTGCCCTGCTCACGTCTTGGGTTAATTATCATTGATGAAGAGCACGAACAAGGTTTTTGCGAAAAGCGTTATCCAAAGCTTAACAGTAAAGAACTTGCGTTGTGGCGAGCGTCTCACTACCACATCCCGATTGTTCTTGGATCGGCAACACCATCTCTAAATTCGCTCTATAATGTTGAGCGTCATGGATGGAAAAAATTTTCAATTACCAAGCGTTTTGCAGGAACATTTCCAACAATTACTAAAGTAATTCTTACACAACAGCCACGAGGCCGCAGAATATTTTGGATAAGTCGAGAGCTTGAGCATGCTGTAAGAGCATGCTTGGATCGCAAAGAACAGGTGATTATATTTCTCAATCGGCGTGGGTACAGCTTTTTTGTGCAGTGTAAAGTATGTGGATTTATTTTTCGTTGCAAAAATTGTTCAGTGAGCTTGACGTTGCACCGCATAAAAGAGGACGAATACCATACAGGTCAGTTGCGATGTCACTATTGCGACTATCGCGGCAGTATTCCCGATCTTTGTCCAGAATGCAGAGCCCCGGCGAACTCATTTATTAAAAAAGGCATAGGGACGCAACAGGTCGTGCAGCTGTTTCAAGACCTCTTTCCTCAAGCGCGTATCCGCCGCGCCGATTTAGACTCAACAAAACAACAGCGAGAATGGCAACAAACGGTCGAGCTTTTTAGTGCCGGTCACATAGACATACTTATAGGAACTCAAACTATTACCAAAGGCTATCACTTTCCACGAGTAACGTTGGTGGGTGTTTTGTGGGCGGATCAAAATTTACATTTTCCCGTTTTTAATGCGCGCGAAACAACTCTGCAGCAGCTTATTCAGGTGGCTGGGCGTGCGGGGCGGCAATGTTCTGGCGGTAGAGTTATTCTTCAGGCCATGCATGATCATGCAATTTTTGATTTTATTGATGAAGTGAAGTACTGCGATTTTTGTGCCGATGAATTGGCGGTACGTAAAGAGGCATCATATCCGCCATGTACACGCTTGGCATGTGTTGAGGTTAAGCACCGTGATGTTACACAAGTGGAAGATGATGCTTTATATGTGGCAACTAAATTAAGAGAAATTAATCAAAGCGCGCACCTCAACGTGACCATTTTAGGGCCCACAAGTCCGGCAGTGTCGCGTGTTCAAAATTATGAGATGCGACATATTTTTATCAAGGCATCCAGCTTCCAGCCTTTACACGTGCTTATTGCGCAGCTTGGAAATGAACGACTTAAAAGTGGCGTTTTTGCAGTATTAAGTCAGTAGCCACATATCGGGTGTTGCCTTAATTTTTGCGCAAACGCTTAACAGAAATAATTGATGAGGGCGAGGGCTGCAAAGCCGATGAAAAGAAGCGTAAGAATAAGTCCAAAACTTGGGAAAAAGATTTCTTTGATAGCCGGCGCACTTTGTGGGTTGCGTGATAGGCTAAAAAATGCAGTTACACCGAGTATGCTTATGGCAACAATGGCTGTCATAACCATGCCAGCAGCAAGTGAAAGTAGTGTTTCGGACATGTTTTTCTCCCTATGAGTTTTTTAGTTTGGGCCTATTCCCAAATTCAGTTGTTGAGTGTAACAATGGTGTTTGAATGCGCAATACCGATTTTAAATCTAACGGAGTAATCCACGTCCTTCGGGCGTGGTAAGAAACAAATGCTATGCAAGTAACGACCCATTGCCGAAACTTAAGTTGAGTTGCTTCCCCGCAACATAACTTAAGGATAAAGCAAT
>Ga0172379_10001282_pt1 | contig 51828 bp, 63 predicted proteins | sample GrowelOW334metaG_FD_119756 | JGI IMG/M metagenome (GOLD analysis project Ga0172379, IMG submission 119756) | Groundwater microbial communities from an aquifer near a municipal landfill in Southern Ontario, Canada - Groundwater well OW334 metaG | ecosystem: Environmental > Aquatic > Deep... | reverse complement strand
CACCTTTTCGTCGATTATGGTGGTGGGGGAATGCTCGATCAACATGGTCGCCCCGAGAACCTGCTTGGGGCGGCAATCGACACGTTCGACATGTTCGTCGCCAGCGACCCGCACATCTACATCGAGGAGGCTCTCGAATTGCCCATGGGCGAGGTCATCTCAAGGAACGACAAGTTCGGAGAGAAGATCGCCAAGCAACCATCGAAGGATCGTCAGCGTTCGAAGACACCGCACACCGAAGGTCACCTACGCAACGTCCTCGACGGGTTGAACCAGATGGCCGAAGAAGATGGGACGCTCTCGTGGAATCAGGTCATCGAGTTCGGCATTCTCGGATACGATGCTGGCGAACAGTTCCTGCTCTCCAAGTCAGACGAGTGCATTCGGGAAGATGGCAGTTTCGACTGGGAACAGCTTCGGAAGTACCGCTATCAGGCATTGTTGTTAGACACGATGTTGGAGAACATGCCCAAGGCTCGCACGGACCAGGAGATCGTCGATTGGTTCACACTTCGAGAGAAGAATTCCGGAGTTAGGGCGAGCAAAGCGGAGGTCGACGCAGTGCGAGTTGCGGAGCGGAAGCGCGCTGCGCTGATCGCTCGGTTTCCAGAGCTGGCGCAACGAGCCCAGGAGCGACTTGAGAAGGACTGGGTCGAAGCCCAGAGAGACTTCTTCAGGACGAAGCAACTCTATCTCGAGACGGACATCGCCTTCATGAGGCGTGATGATGACAGGGAGGTCGCGGAGCGGCTCATCCCGTCTCACGGATTCACTTACATCATCGGCCTAGTCTCCGAATCCGGGCGGGCCGGATCGTTCACCCGATACTGGGCCAACGGTCAGGAGAGCAAGCGGGTCAAGAATCTGCTCATTTCCTCGGCTCACCGGTTGTTCGTGAAAGCCAAGGAGGCTCACGAAGCGGCCATCGCGGCGGCACTCACTGCCGCGGCAGTCGGCAAGGAGGCGGAGAATCTCGAGGCGGTGCCGGTGGCGATCTCGGCCGACGGCAACACGATCGAGTGCGCCATGGTCGCCGAGGGAACTTCGACCGGAGCGGCGCCGCAAGGCCAAGCCGAACCGGCGCCGGACGCGAAGCCGGAACAAGTCGAAGACGTCGAGCTCGATACTCTCGAGGCGGACGAGGCCGAAGACGAGGCGCTCGCGGCCATGGCCGAGGATGCGGTGATGAAGGATGGCGACTACGCTGGATTGCCAGTCAAGGTCGTCCGCATCATCAAGGCGGCCGTCCGCACCGTTCGCGCGAACGTGGTCACGATCCAGATCCGCTCGCCGATCAGGCAGGCGGAGAAGGGTCCGATCATGAACTGCAAGTTCGGGATCGCGAGCACCAAGATCTCGCTCCGAGACGTCGTGGAGAAGATCCGGAGCGAGGAGGTCAAGGTCTGGGGCATGACCCCCGAAGACCCCGACCTGCGGGAAGCCGCATCGCTCATCCTCGTCGACTCGAAGGGGCGGCGGTTCCGTCTCGACTACCGTCCGGAGTGGGACACGTACTTCGGGTGCTGGTTCAAGACGAACCAGACCCTGCCGTACTGCAGGCTCGCCGCGGACTTCATCATGTTCCTGGTGACGCAGGGCATGATGGTCTCCGACAAGCGGGTCCGTGCCTTCGCCGCGGCGGAGGGTCTCGAGCTCGCCGAGCCGGAGTGGCGTCGGATCATCCGTGAGGGTGTGCCGAAGCTGCTCACCGCCTGACATGGCGCCGTGAGACGTTGGGTCGCTTAGCTTAGAACGCCGTCCGAGAGGGTTCTCCTCACGGACGGCGGTTTTTTATTCAGCCAGTCGCCAGTAGCCAGTGGCGAGTAGATAACGATGTCGTCCGTCTGTCGAGCGACTACTGGCGACTGGCTACTCGCTACTGGCTCACGATTCTCCCTTCCCAATTTTCTCGAGTGATCTCTTTCGGCCCCACCGCGTCCTCGACGCGAAACTTCCCGATCCTCGTCCTCCGGAGTTCTTGCAGGTACGCGCCGGTGCCGAGCGCTTCGCCGAGGTCTTTCCCGAGCGTACGGATGTAGGTACCGCTACCGCAGACGACGCGGATTACGACCTCCTCGGGCAAGCGGTCTTCGAGGACCTCGATCGAGTGGATCGTGACGCGAGACGGTTGCCGTTCGATGGTCTCGCCTTTGCGCGCCAAGTCGCAGAGACGTCGACCGCCGATCCGTTTGGCCGAGTACATCGGCGGGATCTGGTCTTGTTCGCCTAGGAAACGGGGAAGCACCGCGTCTAACGCCGCTCGGGTCACGACCTTGGCGTCAGTGACGGGCGTGATCTCGCCGGTGCGGTCCTCGGTCGTCGAGGTCGCGCCGAAGCGGATCGTGGCCACGTATTCCTTTTCGAGCGCCTGCATCAGGGCGAGACGCTTGGTCGCCTTGTTCACGCCGACGATGAGGAGCCCGGTGGCGAACGGGTCGAGCGTCCCGGCATGACCGATCCGGCGAGTTCCGGTGACGCCCCGAAGCCAGGCCACCGCGTCGAAGGAGGTCCAGTCTTCCGGCTTGTCGATGAGGAGGAAACCGTCCATGTGGAGGAGAGTGGTAAGTGGAGAGTAGAGAGTGGATATCGGAGTGGGTCAGCCGGTGTCTAGCCGTGGTCGCCCTACTCTCTACTCTCCACTATCCACTATCTAGTCTGACGATTGACCTGACGCCTCTTCTGTATTATAGTCTGTGCGAAACGAAGGGCGTGTCGAGACGAGGCGATAGCGATAGGGAATAGCTATAGGACGATTCCGAGGCGATAGCTATAGGGTCTAGCAATAGGTCAAACCGACTTGATCGCGACCCTATCGCTATTCCCTATATCTATTCCCTCGATTCCGGCCTATCGCTATTCCCTATTGCTGTCCCCTCGATCAGCCCTCTTTATTTCGACCGTCGTCGGTTGCACAATCGCATGAACGTCACCGAATTGGCAAGGAAAGTCCGCTTTCCGGCAGAAGAGCTCAAACGCATCCTGCCGGAGTTCGGTTTCGACATCGGCATGCGGGCGATCAAGGTGGACGACCGTACGGCCCAACAGATCATCCGCCAGTGGCCGAACGTGATGCGCGAGCTCGAGCGGCGGAAGCGCGCCAAGCTGGCCGAACGGGCCGCCGAGGAAAAGCGCATCGCCCAGGAGACGGCCGCTCCGGTGCCGATCCCGGCCGTGATCACGGTGCGCGATTTCGCGTTCAAGCTGAACCTGCCGGTCGCCAAGGTCATCGCCGAATTCATGAAGAACGGCATCCTCGCCTCCTTGAACGAACGCGTGGATTTCGATACCGCGGCGATCGTCGCCGAGGATTTGGGTTATAAGGTCGTGGCCGAAGACACGCAGGCCGTGATGGAAGCGGCCGACACTTCGGACCGGATCGTCAACATCATCGCGGCCGAGGAAAAGGGTTCGCTCGAAGCGCGGCCGCCGGTCGTCGTCGTGATGGGTCACGTTGACCACGGCAAGACGAAACTCTTGGACGCGATCCGCCGCACCGACGTCATGGGCGGCGAAGCCGGCGGCATCACCCAGCACATCGGCGCTTACCAAGCCACGAAGAACGGCCGCCGCATCACTTTCATCGACACTCCGGGACACGAGGCTTTCACCGCCATGCGTTCGCGCGGCGCCAAAGTCGCCGACGTCGCTATCCTCGTCGTCGCCGCCGATGACGGCGTGCAACCTCAAACGAAAGAAGCCGTGAAAATCCTCGAAGCGGCCAAGACGCCGTTCCTCGTCGCCATCAACAAGATGGACAAGCCCGAGGCCGATGCCGACCGCGTCAAGCGCGAGCTTTCGGATCTCGGCGTCATGCCGGAAGAATGGGGCGGAAAGATCACGATGCTGCCGATCTCGGCCAAAGCCGGCACCGGCATCGACAAGATGCTCGAGATGATCCTCCTGATCGCCGACATGCAGGGCGACAAGATCCTCGCGAACCCGAACGCCCGCGCCGTCGGTACCGTGATCGAGTCGAGGGTCGACAAGGGCGAAGGGGCGGTCGCCACGGTACTGATCCAGAACGGCACCTTGAAGCAAGGCGATCTCTTGGGCGTCGGCGGCATCTACTTCGGACGCGTCCGCGCCATGAAGGATTATCGCGGCGAGACGGTCAAAGCCGCGCCGCCGGGCATGCCGATCCGCATCTTGGGTTTCAAGCTCTCGCCGGCGGTCGGCGACATCATCGAAGTGGCCGCGGCTCAAGGCGATCTCGAGCGCGTGAAGCCGGTGCACGCCGGTTCCGAGAAGATGGCCACGGTCGAGAAACCGAAGGAAGAGGAAAACGGCGACCGCAAGTTCGAAAGCATCTTGCTCAAGGCCGACGTCTTGGGATCGCTCGAGGCGATCCTGGTCTCGCTCGACAAGTTCTCGCATCCGGAAGTCGGGGTGAACGTGGTGTCCAAGGGTCTCGGCAACGTCACCGAAGCCGACGTGCTCCGCGCCGAAGCGACGCATGCCTGGATCGCCGGGTTCGGAGTGCTCGTGCCGACTCCGGTCGCGGTCCTCGCCCGTGACAAGGGCGTCACCATCAAGACCTACAAGGTCATCTACGATCTCTTCGACGACTTGCGCGCCAAGCTCGAACTCATGCTCTCGCCGGAAGTCTTGCGCACCGATCACGGCGACATGAAACTGCTCGCCATCTTCAAGAGCGACCGCGCCGGCCAGATCGTCGGCGGCGTCGTCACCGAAGGCAAGGCCGTCAAAGACTCGATGGTCAAGATCATGCGCGGCGGAGTCGAGGAAGGCGAAGGCGTCGTGGTCGAACTCCAACAGAACAAACGCACGGTCGGCGAAGTCGGCATGGGTTCCGAGTGTGGCCTCAAGGTGAAGAGTAAGGTCACGCTCGAAGTCGACGACGTCCTGCATTTCTATCGCGAAGAGAAGAAGAGCCGTAAACTCGAATTCACGAGCTAATCGCCAAGGCTTATGGACCTCACCGACGCGAATTGGAACACCGAAGTCGTCGCGAGCGAGACGCCGGTCCTCGTCGATTTCTGGGCGCCGTGGTGCGGCCCGTGCCGCTTGCAGGGTCCGATCGTCGAAGAGGTCGCCGCAGTCATGAAGGGCAAGGCGGTCAAAGTGGCCAAATTGAACGTCGATGAGAACGGCGAGACGGCGCAGAAGTATGGCGTCATGTCCATCCCGACCATCATGATCTTCAAGAAGGGCCAAGTCGCCCAGCAGATGGTCGGCGTCCAGCAGAAGGACAAGTTGATCGCCGCGCTCGAAGCGGCGATGTGAGGTCGAGGCGATAGTTATAGGGAATAGCAATAGGACGACAGACGATTCGGTACGAAGAAGACTCAAGACAGGTCTCGGGGCCTGTCTTTTGTCATAGTGGATATTTCCGGCTGGCGCCGGCGTCCGTTTGGTGTAAACTGCGGAATACGAATCGTGCACCGAACCTGGCGCTTCCGAGGTTTTGATCCGATGTAACGTCTCGAGATATGGGAGAGTCGTTCCGACCGCACCCGACCGAAGCCGAGCGATCGCCCGAGACGCCGGTGCTGGAATTCCGGACCTATAAGTCCAGGATCGACAAGCATGGCAACTGGCAGGACGAAACCGAACGGGCAAGTCGCTACTCCGAAGACACTTTGATAGACGATCCGACGACCGGGGCGTTCGGTGCGCTGGATGGGGTCGGCGGTCAGAGCGGCGGCAAGGAAGCGTCTCGCGAAGCGGCCGCGGAGTTCGTCAGGATGTCTCGCGATTGGGGAGCCATCTCCGCTGAAGACATCAGGGCGCGGCTTCCGGCGGCGGTCGCCGAGTTGCATCGGACCGTGCTAGCGAAGGGTAAACTGGAATCCGGACTTCCTGGCGGCGCGGGAATGGACAAGATGGCGACGACGGCCTGTCTCGTGCGTCTCGCAAGGGACGCGCATGGTCGGCGACGGGCGCTCATCGCGAACGTCGGCGACTCCCGGGCGTATTTGCTTCGGCGGGTGGCTGGCGGGCCGTCGACCATGACGGCGTTGACTCATGATCGGAACGAATTCCTGGGCTACGACCAGGAGCGTCCGCCGACGCCGGAGGTCGTCGATGTCGAGATTCTGGCGGGGGACAGGCTAGTGCTCACGACCGACGGCATACTGAAGAACTACTCCGCCGAGGAGATCAGGTACGTGATCGACCAAGCCGAACGCAAGGGTCAAGATCCCGCCAGGGCACTCGTCGACCCGGCTAACATGATCGAGGTCCGGCGCAAGTTCGCCGCCAAAGGTATCCACCGGACCGAAATCGGTTTCGATCCGTCGCAAGAGGCGGGCGTCTTGAATGGCGACGACTTCAGCGCGCTCGTGATCGAGTGTCTCCCCGCTTCGCCGCCGACGGTCCCTGACGCGGTCTCCGTCACGACGTCCCTCGGCAGGATCTACAGCGAATTCTTGCGTGACGCGGAAGTCGCGCCGAAGATAAGGACGGAAATGGAAAAGATTGGGGAGGGCGATAAGACGGTACTGGTCAAAGCGGAGTTCGACGCTTTGCGCGACGTTAGCGACACGCGGCTCAAGAAAGTGTACGAGTTATCGCGCCGTTATCCAGAAAAGGCATATGGCATACTGTACGCGCTCGGACTGGACATGCAGCGTGGCCAGAAGCGCGAAGACGTCGTCTTGCTTCGAGACGTCATCGCTCCGGTCCTGAAGAAGATCAAGAAAATCTTGAGCTGAACGCTATGGAAACCAAAAACGTCATCATCATCGGTAGCGGTCCGGCGGGTTGGACCGCGGCCGTCTACGCCGCGCGGGCGAATCTCGCGCCGCTCCTGTTCGCCGGCCCCGAGCCAGGGGGGCAGCTCACGACGACGAGCGAGGTCGAAAATTTCCCCGGCTTCCCGAAAGGCATCCTCGGTCCCGAACTCATGAAAGAGATGCGCGCCCAAGCCGAGCGTTTCGGCACCGAGGTCTTGGATAAGACGGTCGAGAAAGTCGACGTCTCGGGCGACGTCAAGAAAGTCTGGGCGGAGGGCGTCGAGTATTCCGCCAAGGCGCTCATCGTCGCGACCGGCGCTTCGGCGCGGCGCATCGGCATCCCGAGCGAGCAGGCGCTTTATGGCAAGGGCGTCTCGGCCTGCGCCACTTGTGACGGTTTTTTCTTCCGCGGCAAGAAGGTGATCGTGGTGGGCGGCGGCGATTCGGCGATGGAAGAATCGGATTTCCTCACGCGCTTCGCCGACTCGGTCACGATCGTGCATCGCCGCGACGCGTTCCGCGCCTCGGACATCATGCAGAAACGCGTTCTCGCCAATCCGAAGATCCAAGTCGCGTGGAACGCCACGGTCGAAGAGATCCTCGGCGTCGACGTCGGCCACGTCACCGGCGTGCGGCTCAAGGACACGGTCACCGGCGAGACGCGCGAGCTCGCGGCGGACGGGGTCTTCGCTTCGATCGGACACGACCCGAACGTCAAGCTCTTCGTCGGCGCGATCGAGTTGGACGAGAAGGGTTACATGAAGACCGTGGGTCGCACGTCCGCGACTTCGGTCCCGGGCGTCTTCGCCGCCGGCGACGTCTCGGATCCGCGTTACCGCCAAGCCGTGACCTCGGCCGGTAGCGGCTGCATGGCCGCGATGGACGCGGAAAGATATCTGGCGGGATCGAGGGAATAGATATAGGGAATAGCGATAGGGTCGGTCGATGCGGTTCGACCTATAGCTATTCCCTATCGCTATACCCTCCCTCCGCTATTTGTCATAATAATCCGATTATGGATTCACGTTTCGTCCTCCAGCACGTTCCGAACGCCGATCCGATGTTCCTGAAGATCGTCGCCGTAATCGCGGTTTCCGGGACCGCCGCCGCGAAGATCTCCGAAGTCTTGCCGGTCCTGCACCAGCTGTTCCTCCAAAAGCGCGAAGCCTTCCATCGCGGCGACTGGCGAATGTTCCACAGCGCCATCGATCGTGAGGCAGAATTGATCGCTCAAGTGGCATCCTGAAAATATGTCAGAGACTGGAATCGAAAGGGTCGAAGCGATCCCGGAGGCGGAGTTCGCGAAGGCGGGGGAGAAGTACCTTTCGCTCATGGATCGGGTCCGTGACAGCTCGGCCGGTAAGATTGCCTTGCTTGTCGCCACGCTTACGACGGCCGAAGCCTGCGGGACTTACGACGCGACCGGTCTCAAAGGCCGGGTCGGCGGAGTCGAGATCGCGGTGAACCCCGACATGAAAGAGATCAGGGCGGGCCGGGTCGGCGGCGAGGTGGCGTTTTCGATGCCGCTCGACGAAGAATAGGACTTCTGCCGTCGGACGCCGGATCGTAAATCGGCTCCCTCTCTTCGGAAGAGAGGGTTGGGGTGAGTTCCATCGGCGAGGTCGAGCGATGTCCGACGAAATTCCTCCCAACCTCTCCCGCCTCGGGCGGGACCCCGCTAACCATAGATTGGACGACGGAAGCGGGGCTCTTCCGAAGAGGAGGGGTCGACGTTCGAAATCGAGTCGATAGTGATTTTTCGATCATCTAATCCGACGTCTCGATATGGCTTCGACTTTCGGTAACGCGATGGAACAATTGCGGCGGGCGGCCGAACTCCTGCAACTCGATCAGGCGACGAGAAGCATCCTCGAGCATCCGCGACGGACGGTGCAAGTTTCGGTGGCGATCAAGATGGATGACGGTTCGACCCGCGTGTTCGAGGGGTATCGCGTCCAGCACAATAACGCTCGCGGGCCATACAAAGGCGGCATCCGCTATCACGCCCAGACGGATCTGGACGAGGTGAAAGCGCTCGCGTTCTGGATGGCCGTGAAATGCGCGGTCGTGGACATCCCGTTCGGCGGGGCCAAGGGCGGCATCACCGTGGATCCGAAAAAACTGTCCTCGGGCGAAAAGGAACGGCTCACGCGCGCCTTCATCCGTTCGATCGCCGACTTGATCGGGCCGGAACGGGACGTACCGGCCCCGGACGTGAACACCAATCCCGAGATCATGGGTTGGATCGTGGATGAGTATTCGCAGATCATCGGCCGTTCGTCGCCGGCGGTCGTGACCGGCAAGCCGATCGCCGTCGGCGGGTCCGAAGGGCGGGGGACCGCGACCGGGCAAGGCGGATTTTATGTGCTCGAAGCGGTACGCGAGAAGGTCGGTCTGGAACCCGAGATGGCGACCGTAATCATCCAGGGTTTCGGCAACGCCGGTCAGGCTATGGCCAAGCTGGTCCACCGCCACGGCTACACGATCGTCGGCATCTCGGATTCGAAGGGCGGCGTCGTCTGCGAGAAAGGCATCGATCCGAACGAGCTTCTGGCCCACAAGGAGTCCACGGGATCCGTAATGGGTTTCCCGGGCGGGACGGACGTGACGAACGCCGAGTTGCTCGTCCATCCCTGCGGCATCCTGATCCCGTCCGCGCTCGAGAACCAGATCACGGCCGAGAACGCCCATGCCATCAAGGCCAAGATCGTGCTCGAGCTCGCGAACGGCCCGACGACGCCTGAAGCGGATTTGATCCTCGCCGCGGCCGGGGTCACGCTGGTCCCCGACGTCCTCGCGAACGCCGGTGGCGTGGCCACTTCGTACCTCGAATGGGTCCAGAACATGGAAGGCAGCCATTGGACCGAATCCGAAGTCTTCGAGAAATTGCAGAAGATAATGCGAGACGCGTTCGAAGGCGTCTGGGCGGCCAAGGAACAATATGGCGTCGATATGCGAAGCGCCGCCTTCGTCGCCGCCATCCGCCGCATCCGGGATTCGATGGTCGCGAAGGGGTGGGTGTAGGGGTGCGAGGAAGTAAGAAGTAGGAAGTAGGGAAAGTTGGGGCCCCGTCGGACGGGGTCCTTTTGGTTTTGCCGTCCGACTCCGCCCACTCCCCACTATCCACTCGCCACTCTCCAGTTTGTCCGTTCCCCTTGACAAAATCGAGGATCCGTGTTATGATGTGACCGTTGACAATCAATGTCGAGGACACCCCAATAGGGGAGAGACGCCACGAGGCAGGCGGTCCGAAAAGCCTCGAAAAGACGCGTGTTTTCTGCAGAAAGCCCATATTGTGGGCACTTTCTCTCCAGCGAACACGCGTCTTTTCTTAGGGAAAAGGCGAAAAGGAGGTACTTTGACAATTTCTTCCGAAGCGGACGAAAAGGTAGCCCTTCGACACGGCTCAGGGAATCGACTAGAAATCCATTTCCTGAGTGAAGCGTCCGGCGGAATCGAAGGACTACTTAATGACGATTCGTCACTTTCGGAAGCGCCGCGAGATGGTCTCGTGGCGTGGCTGGGGCGATCGCATCATCGCCTACAGGACAGTCCGTTTGGCCGCATAGGCCGACCTTGCTGGGAGCCAAACCCAGGATGCCAAGGAGAGCTCCTCGAAAGGGAGAACTCAAATGGACAGAGCGCTCATGCATGTGGTGTTCCCGGCGCGTGCCCGCACCGCCTTCCGCGAGTTGCACGCCGCGCTCGCCAGGCAGTATCCAGGGTGGGGCCTGGAGGTGTGTTCGGTCGACGAGCGCACCGAAGGCTCCTTCACCTTCAGCGTCACCCTCGCTTTCAGAACGAACTGGTCGAGTGGGATCAGGGCGTGCTCAATCACCGTTAAACTCAATCGCGAGATTGACGGTGTGTGGGTCGTGGAAAGCGTCTGGGAAGGGGACCGGCGCCTGACGTAGTCGCGTCTTTCGCCGCCGAAGGAGAGCGTCGCTCGCATTCTGCGACGCTCTCCGGACTTACCGAGACGGTCTCCAACGAGGCGGTCTCGGGTGGTCTCGAAACTCATCGCCGGGGACCTGTCGGGGTATGCGCCCCGAGAGGCGCTCGGCAATGAGGACCGCGTCGGTCCTTCCGCTGGGGAGGAGATTGGTCATGAAGAAGATCGAAGAAAGAGCAGTTGCGGTCGCGTTGGAGTTCGCTTCGAAGAAGTCGTGGGTACTGGGACCGAAGGTCTCGACGAAGGTCAGATTACGACAGGATGTCGCAGTTTCGGTGCTCATGACCAGGAGGGGATTCGAGGACGTCGAGGTCTTGATCGAATTCCGGATCGTCGAAGGGGAGTGGAGGGCGGTGTTGCTTACCGTCTTGCATCAATTCGAGACGTACGAGCTGGACCCGGTCTTTCGCCCGTTGAGGACCTGGGGAGAGTGTTTCCGAGGGTTGCGGGAAGGCAGGTGAGGTCGTCTTTGAGGAGATGACGAGGTAGGTCGCCAGGCGACGGAAGTGTCGGAGCGGTCGGTCGAAACGCGCAGTACACGGTGTCTGAAGAAGGTCGAGTTCGCTCGACGGAGGGTGACAAGATGTCACGTGAGTTCTTTGCAGAGTCCGACGGGCATGAGTGACAAGCTGATGCCCCTTTCCACCGAGTCCGTCTCCACGAGGCGGGTTCAGAGGGAGGCACGGTCATTGAATATATCGCGAAAGGGTGTTATCCTTGCTCGATATAATTTTGCCTCCTCATCGAGTCGTCGCGCTTCTCTGCGCGGCGGTTCGGACGAGGAGGAAACAACGAGCATGGGTAACAAAATCACGGCTGCGACCGCCGATAAGGTCGCACGCGGGGCGAAGTTCGCCGAGGCGAACAAGTGGATGCCGTGGAGGGTGATGTATCACTACCTCACGGACATCCGCGTCGGGTGGGTCCAGAAGGTCCTGCTCGTCCTGTCGGTCGTGTATCTCGTCATCCCGACGGACCTGATCGCCGACGTGACGGTCATCGGGATGTTGGACGACCTGGGCATCCTCGGCTTCGTCGCCATGCTCGTCCTCAAGGCAGCCTACCGCTACGAGGCGGGGAGGCAACTCGAGATGGAGAGCGGCACGAGTCGAGAGCCGAGGGCGATCGAGACTACGAATGCGACGATCCGCGAGGTCGAGGCCCCGAGGCCGCTCGTGCTGACCGACGACGGCCGGCTCGAGCTGCCCGATCCGGCCGACCTGTTCGCGCCGGACGGCACGCGGAAGGCGGGTAGGTGAACCCGCTCGCGCCCTGGCTCGCGGACACGGTCGAGATTTCCGGCTCTTGAACGAGCAGGGGAGACTCGGTCACCGCGAGCTCCGTGCGACGTCCGCGAAGGGTCTGCGGCCCAAGCCCGCGAAGCCCGGACGCGAAGCCCCGCTTCCGTGCCTGCAAGTGTGGCTAGTCGCACGGCTCTTCACACCGGCGAGATCGAGTCCGTCCAGGATTCTCTCGCCGCGCTTTTCCTCGAGAGGTCCCGCACGGACATCTCCTGGATACGGCGCAGTTCGTTGAACGCAAACAAGCGGTCAAAGGCCGCGGGAGAAATGAGATGGAGATCGTGAAAATGACGGTCGGGATCAGCGCGGCTTTCGTTGTCTCGATTGTGATCGCCCCTATGATGTTTATAGTGGGCTACATGGAGGAGCGTAGCCTGGGTCGTGGTCGTCTCTATGCTCTCGCGGAGGCGGTGGCATCGGCTGTGTACCTTCCGCTCAGGATGGTGCAAGGCCTGCTCGGTCGCTAGTGACCATGTGGCGCTCCTTCACACACCGGCGAGATCGAGTCCGTCCAGGATTCTCTCGCCGCGCTTTTCCTCGAGAGGTCCACGTGGACATCTCCTGGATACGGCGCAGTTCGTTTACGCACGCAAGCGGTCATCGACCGCGGGAGGATATCGTGAAGGTGAGTATGAAGAGTTTGGCTGAGGTCGCTATGGAGGCCGTCGCGCCGCTGTTAGCACTGATGATCGTCTGCGCGTGGGCTGGGTTGTGGGCGGCGTTCGCCCCGTTCAGGTTCCTTGATGTGTACCGCTTATGGCGGTCTTACAAGATCCCACGGCTGGCGTCATTTTCTAGGGCCGTCGTTACCGCGGTGACTTGGCCGTTGTTCGGGCGATAGCAGTCGCGCACGCGGTAGTCGTCGGTGGCGAGATCGAGTCCGTCCAGGATTCCCTCGCCGCGCTTTTCCTCGAGAGGTCCATCGTGGACGTCTCCTGGATACGGCGTAGTTCGTTGAACAAGCGGTCATCGACCGCGGGAGGATGTAGAGATGGGAAGAATGATTGCGATGGTGGCGGTCGCCTTCGCGGCAATCCTACTGATTGTCGGAGAGCTCATCCGACGGCTAGGACGAGCCATCTCATACATGGGCGATCGGACGGTGGATGAAGGTGACATGAGGCTGAAGATCGTCTTCGGTGATCGAGCACTGGAGTTTATGCGTCTCCCGTTCCTTGGTGGCCATCTAAGGCTCGGCCCGGGATATTTCTTCATCGAGCCTCGTGTCTACGGCGGCATGAAGAAGCGGTGACAAACCGCGACGGCGTGTCGGCACACCGGCGAGATCGAGTCCGTCCAGGATTCTCTCGCCGCGCTTTTCCTCGAGAGGTCCCGCACGGACATCTCCTGGATACGGCGAAGCTCGTTGAACGCAAACAAGCGGTCACAGACCGCGAGAGGAACATCAGATGGAACTGTTGTTGAGTGCTGTGGTATTGGGTCTCGTCATGACGTTGGCGGTGACTGCGGAGGTCGTCGGATACGTCAGGCGTCGACGCGCGTCCAAGCTGGTGAAGAATCGGCTCCGGGACGTCATCGGCGAGGAGGAGTCATGACGGCCGCGGAAGGGCGACTCGTCGCCCGGTGTTTCACGGTTACGGTCGCATTGTTGGTCGCAACAACCGCGGCCGCCTGCGGATTGGTGGTAATCGCGGAGGGACGGACGATGGTTGGGTTCGTCGGTCTCGGCCTCGCGGCTTTCTCCTTCCTGACGGCCTATACCGTCTGGATGTGGGAAAGGTCGCAGAGGGTGACGGTACCCCGTGTCGACCTTTCAGCCCTCCGCGAGGATGCTCTCGCCGAGATGTCACAGGAGCAGTTCAATCTGCTCCAGGAGATCGTCGACGAAGAGACCGAACGCGAGGCGAGGCGCGACAAGCGCTGAACCCGCACCGGTCGTGTCGCGAAGGCGAGGTCGAGTCCATCAAGGATTCCCTCGCCACGCTTTTCCCGAGGATGGCCGCTAAGCCGCCCTCGGGAACTGGCGGGATCGCCGGTTTCGCCTCCGCGTCTAGCGCAGGCAAGAGGAGAATCGCAGTGAAGGAAACTTCTGTCTACGTCGTCGCGTTCGTGTTGTCGCTTCTCGCCGTGGTGGCCGGTGTCGCGCTCGTCAGGACCGGTGTCGCCGAAGTGACCGGGGCGTTGCTCGTCGCGGCCGGGGCCTACTTCGCGGTTGACGCGATGTTCGCATACTCCGACGCGAGGCATCCGGTCATGATGGCGGCAAAGCGTCCCGCGCCTCGGCGTCGTCGCCACGCCCGCTGATCGGCCTGTCGCAAGGCGAGGTCGGTTCCGACAAGGATCCGCCTCGCCCCGCTTTTTCCGGACATCACGGAGGTGGTGGACGGAAAAGGCCCAGCCCGCCGAAGCGCACGAACGATCGCGCGTTGCGGCGGCACAGCGCACCGGATAATCACTAGCGTCCGCCCGAATGGCTCGGGCTGGCGTGAACTGACTCCAGGTGGTTGTGACGGAGGGTAGAGAAATGCAAATGCCGATTGACGACTCCAGGCCGGAGACTGTAATCATTAAGGCCGAAATCGCGAGGCTCGACGAGGAGATTGCCGAGAAGCGCCAGTCGCAAGTAGCGCGGTGGCGACGGCTCATCGAGCTCACTGCCGAGCACTTCGTCGGGGTGGTCACGACCGACCCCATAGGCGGGATACGGTACGTTGCCATTCCGGTCTCGCGTGAAGGGAAGTCCTACTACGGCCCGTGGACCTTCCGCATCGAGGACGGGATTCCCGTGGCGGAGCTTTTCAACGAGACGCCGGACGAACCCTCGGCCGTATTCCATTCGGATGGCGACGGTCACCGATTCGTGGTCGCGTGCGGAGATATCCTCATTTTCGGCAAGGCGAAGGAGGAGGTGCTCTCCGAAGTCGCGAAGGAGCTCCTGCGGCTCCTCGAGGACCACGGATGGGCGGGTCGGTCGAGGTAGCTGTTGTTGTCGCGAAGGCGAGGGGATGGTGGACCGCACCGTCTCCCTCGCCCCGCTTTTTCCGAGGATGGTCGCGAGACTGTCCGAGGAAGCTGGCGGAACGTCCGTCGGTTCGATCGAGTTTCTGGATTCCCGCCTGCGCGGGAATGACAAAGGAGAGAGACGTGAGAATGTTGTCGTTTGATGACTGGTTTGTCTGTCTGGGTGCCCTGGCGTTGGTGGTTTGCGGCGGGTTGGTGTACGAATTTGGTGCCGGTCACCTGCCGACGATCGGCGTCGGACTCGCGGTCGTCGGCCTTGCCGCGCTCGCCGACTTCCTGGTCGTAGTGGCGTCGCGGGTGAACCTCCGCGTCCACGAGGCCGAGCTCGAGTCGGCGCGTGCGCCTGCCGAGCCTCCGCGCAACCGGCGCATCGTCCGCTAGATCGAGAGTCTCGGTCGGCGGAAGCCCGTCGTACGTATCTCCGAAGAGGGGGGCGTGCGGCGGGCCGATTTTTTTGTTTGGGTGTTCTTGTCATCCCGAGCGGAACCGGGTGGAGCCGAGGGACCCCGGACGATTCGGCGTCGACACCGAGGTCCCTCCGCTACGCCCGACGCTTCGGTCGGGATGACAATATGGTCAGATCGGTCAAGAAAGACGGATGAATCCACACCCCGACGCTTTACAAGACGCGATTTTTTTGCTATCATGTATCTGTGGTCCGAAACGGGATCGCGAAAAGAGACGGCCATGTCCTCAAGCCGTTCCACACCCCACGCGACGAGCCAATGGCCGTCCTCGGGGCGAAATAAAAGGGGAAAAATAAAAACAAATAGGTATGTCGTGCAACTGCCTTTCGCTTTGCGATCATCAGGACTCGCCTAAAAAGACGTTCACTTCACCTCTGTTCGGGGTGTTTTTGTTCGCCTTCGCGATGTTCCTGGTGTTCTCGCCGCTTTCATATCTGAGCACCGGAGTATCAGCCATGACGGAAGCCGCTTCGACTATGGGAGACGCCTTCGCCCTCGCGGCCGATGCCGTGAACGGCCAAGTCGCCATGTTCGCCGGATCCCAGGTCGCCGTGGCCGAGTCCGTCGGATCGAGTCTCGCCTACGTCGGCAACCTGTTCGGCGAAGGTGCGAGCATAATCGTACGCAATCCCAGCGCGATCGGTACGAGCTTCGCGGCGAACGTCCAGCACGTCGCTTCGCTCACCCGCGCCGTAGCCCTCCATTAGGGCGTTGGCGACTCGGGCCAGTAGCGAGTAGCCAGTTGCCAGTAGGTCAGCACGACGTTCGGATATTTGAGCGGCGGGGCGAACGGCCCCACCCGAGGAGCGGCACGACACTCCTCAATCGTAACAGGGTCCTTTCGGGGGCCCTGTTTCGTTTTATGAGGATGCGAATAGAAACGAATGGTGACGAATCGAAGCGAATCCGTTCCTAGGTGGTCTTGTCATCCCGTACATGCCTACGAAAGTCAGAAGTCAGTGATGCGGGATCCACGATGTCGGTCGCTTGGTTTGTGGACACCAGCGGTGGGGTGGTAGAGTCAAATCAGGAGGTCGTGATGAACGACGATGAAAGAAGAAGGCTGGGTCTGAAGCCTGACGAGGAGAGTGAATCCGCGAGGGAAGAGAGAGTCGCGGAGTTCCTGAAAGGTGTCGTCTGGGGCAAGCCGTTGGCGTCGGTCCCGATGCCGACCATCGAGGAGCATGACCGGACAGTGGGCGACTTTTGGTCGCTCGAGGAGGGTCGGCGGCGCGGCTATTGCCGCTGATCGGATACACGTTCGTCCGGCCGTACCGCAAGGCGTGTCCGCGGGGCGCGTCTTTTTCTTGCTTGAAGACGGCGCATCCTGTGCTAATATGACCGCGTTATGAGATACCCGCATCAGGAGATCGAAAAGAAGTGGCAAGCGAGCTGGGAGCAGGAAAGCGTCTTCCGCGCCGAGGACCTGTCGCCCAAAGAGAAGTCGCGTAAGTTTTACGGGCTCGTCGAGTTCCCCTATCCCTCGGGCGAAGGCCTCCATGTGGGGCATCCGCGATCCTACGTCGCGATCGATATCATGACGAGGAAGAAGCGGATGGAGGGGCTTGACGTGCTGTATCCGATCGGCTGGGACGCGTTCGGGTTGCCCACCGAGAACTTCGCCATCAAGCATAAGGTGCGCCCGGCCGACGCGACCGCGACGAACGTCGCCAATTTCAAGCGCCAGCTCAAGATGCTCGGCCTCGGTTTCGATTGGTCGCGCGAGGTGAACACCACGGACCCCGGTTACTACAAGTGGACGCAGTGGATGTTCCTCAAGTTCTTCTCGAGCTGGTACGACGAATCCGCCGGCCGCGCTCGCCCGATCGAGGACTTGCCGATTCCGCCCGAAGTCGCGTCCGAAGGCGAGACGGCGATCCGCGAATACCGAGACTCGATGCGTCTTGCTTTCAAGGCCAAGACGAACATAAATTGGTGTCCGCGTTGCCGGATCGGTCTCGCGAACGAGGAGGCGCAGGGCGGCGCGTGTGAGCGTTGTGGCGAAGGCGTCGAGGAGCGGCCCAAGGAGCAATGGATGATCCGCATCACGAAGTACGCCGATCGGCTCATCGACGACCTGGCCTCGGTCGACTACTTGGACAAGATCAAGTCGCAACAGATCAACTGGATCGGTCGGAGCGAAGGCGCGTACGTGGATTTCAAGATGGTCAAAGGTAGTCCTTCGATTGCGCCAGACGCTTCACTCAGGAAATCAGAAGACAGAATTCACGATTCCCTGAGCCGGGTCGAAGGGCTACCTTATCTGCCGGATACGATCACCGTTTTCACGACGCGTCCCGACACGCTTTTCGGCGCGACCTACATCGTCATGGCGCCGGAGCATCCGCTGGTTTCCGTCTGGACCAAAGAGGGGAGCGTCACCAACGCCTCCGAGGTCGTGGCGTATCAGGACAAGACGCGGGTGTTGACTGATCTCGAGCGTCAGGAGAACAAAGATAAGACGGGTGTCGAGCTCAAGGGCGTGGCGGCGACGAACCCGGCGACGGGTGAGCTTGTCCCGGTCTGGATTTCCGATTACGTCCTCGCCGGTTACGGCACCGGCGCCATCATGGCCGTCCCGGCGCACGACGAACGCGACTTCGAGTTCGCGAAGAAGTTCGGGTTGCCGATCAAGCAGGTGGTTACGGAACAGAGGCCGCGGACCTGTCTTGTCGTCCATGGAATCACGGGCCATAGCAAGGAAAATTGGTTTCCGTGGCTGAAAGACAGGTTGGTCGATGCGGGTTGGGAGGTAATCATCCCGGACTTGCCGAATTCAAATCGTCCTACGGTCGAGGAATGGAACAGTGCATTGTCGAAGTATGCGGATCGATTGGACGAACGATCGGTAGTGATAGGACACAGCCTGGGGGCGGCCGCCGCGTTGAATTTCGTGCAGACGCTCGGTCGGAAAATCGGTGAATTGATTCTGGTGGCTCCGACGAGTCCGAGGCAGGATTGGAAAACGCTGAAAGAGAATGTTCCCGAGATAGCTTGGGATGTTGTCGAGAGCTTCAGTGAGGAGAATGGAATGGATTGGGACAAAATCCGACGGTCGGCCGGGAAGATTGTCGTCTATTACTCGGATAATGACGAATACATTCCGGTAGAAAGTATCGATTATTACCGCGAGCGACTGCCGGGCGCCTCTTATCGACTCATTTCTGGACGTTTCCATTTCAACGAATCTAATGGTGTCAGGGAATTTCCGGAGTTGTTTTCCGGGCTGACGGAGGTCCTGTTCGTGGGCGAAGGTCTCGCTGTCGATTCCGGTTTCCTCGACGGGCTCCCGACCTGGAAGGCGAAGGATGACATGACTTCATGGCTCGCGGAGAAAGGTCTCGGTACCAAAGCCGTCACCTACAAGCTCCGCGATTGGGTGTTCTCGCGTCAGCGGTATTGGGGCGAGCCGATCCCGATCGTCTCGTGCCCGAAGTGCGGCTACGTCCCCGTTTCAGAAAAGGATTTGCCGGTCACTTTGCCCGAAGTCGCGCACTACGAACCGACCGACTCGGGCGAATCGCCGCTTGCCGCGATTCGTGACTGGGTGGAGACGAAATGCCCGCGGTGCGGTGGTGCGGCCGAGCGCGAGACGGACACCATGCCGAATTGGGCGGGTTCTTCTTGGTACTTCCTGCGCTATTGCGATCCCGAAAACGATAAGGCGTTCGCGGATCCGGAGAAGCTCAAGTTCTGGATGCCGGTCGACCTGTATAACGGCGGGATGGAACACACGACCCTGCATCTTCTCTACTCGCGTTTCTGGTACAAGTTCCTGTGGGACCTCGGTCTCGTGCCGGCGGAATGCGGCAGCGAACCGTACGCGAAACGCCGATCGCACGCCTTGATCATGGGCGAAGGCGGCATCAAGATGTCGAAGTCCAAAGGCAACGTGGTGAATCCGGACTCGGTCGTCGCCGAATTCGGAGCGGACGTCTTCCGCACCTACATGATGTTCATCGGACCGTTCGATCAGGACGCGCCCTGGGACACGAACGGCATCGTCGGCGTGCGTCGCTTCCTCGAACGCGTTTACGAGACGGCGATGAAGCTCGCGAAAGCGGATGGCGAAGATTCCGAAGAGGCCGTGCGTCTCGTGCACAAGACGGTCAAGAAAGTCGGCGAAGACATCGAAGCCATGCGTTTCAACACCGCGGTCTCCGCGCTCATGGTCTGTTCGAACGGTCTCGCGGATCACGACGTCTCGCGCGAGACGTTCGGGGCGTTCCTCAAGATCGTTTCGCCGTTCGCGCCTCACCTCGCCGAAGAGTGCTGGCAGGCGACCCACGGAAAGGGCTCGCTCGCGAAAGGCGGCTGGCCGACCTTCGACCCGGCGCTCGCCGCCGACTCCGAAATCACGCTGGCGGTCCAGGTGAACGGCAAGCTTCGCGGAACCGTCAGACTGGCTCCCGGCGCCTCGGAGGCCGAAGCGCGGGCGGCGGCGGAGGCGTCAGACGACATCAAAAAGCATCTCGAAGGCAAGGAAGTGAAACGGGTGATTTACGTCCAAGGCAGATTGTTGAGTTACGTGGTGTAGCGAGAGCTAGTAGCGAGTAGCCAGTGGCCAGTAGGGCGAGCGGGGGCTCGCTCTTTTGGTGTTCGATGAACTCGTCAACATAGAATGTTTGACGTTCGACTTACTACTGACCACTGGCTACTCGCTACTGGCTACTGGCTTACCGCTCACCCTTGACAATCCGCGTCCGTCATGGCGGGAGCTATGCTACCTGCATGGATCGCGCCAGGCCGGCGAAAATGTTGAGGCTAGCGGCGGCCGGAGTCTTCTTCGGAAGTCTCGCTCACAGCTTGGTGCTCGTGACGGTCGGTTGGACGTGGCCATGTCTTGTCACGGTCTTATCGGTTTTCATGTTCGCCAGACGGTTCATGGCGGCATCCGTCGTGTTCGGCCTGGCGCTTGCCTTTCTCGTCTTCGATTCGCATCTCGCCGCGGTCGACGGTTGGAGCACGCGACTCGTCGGCGCGCGGCGATTCGAGGGCAGGATATTGAACGTGCGTGACGGCAACATCACGACACGGATCCTCGTCGGCGATCTTACGTTCCTCGTCGCCGGCGAGAGGGTCCGTGCGCCGGGGACCGTCCAAATCAATCTGGATCGCGGCTACGTGCTCGAAACCGGCGACGCCGTCACGGTCGGCTGTCGCCTCGCGGTGCCGAAGTCGCCGGTCGTGACCGCGGATCAAGTCGTTAAGGATCGGATCGTCGGCACGTGTTCGAGCGTCACGGATTTTTCCGTCAGCGGTCGGCGCTTCGGCATCGTCGCCGTCATGACGAAGTTCCGCGAAGCGCTCGTGCTCGCGATCGGTCGCGCGTTACCGTCACCGCAAGCGGAGCTCGGAGCGGGGCTCGTGCTCGGTACCGCGGCCGCGCCGCTTCCGGCCGACGTCATCCAGGATTTCCGTGATACCGGCACGAGCCACATCGTCGCGGCCTCGGGCTACAACGTCTCGGTCGTGGCCGCGTGGTGCCTGACGGCGCTCTTCGCGCTCGGCTTGAGACGACGGCGGGCGCTCATCGGTTCTCTCGTCTTGATCTGGGCTTACGTCGTCCTTGCCGGCGCCGGTCCGCCGGTCGTCCGGGCGGGCGTGATGGGCAGCCTGGTCGCGCTCGCTTCGGTCATCGGTCGCGAGACGCGGCCGTTGCACGCGCTCGTGATTTCCGCGGCGGGAATGCTCGCGCTCGAACCGGAGCTTCTCGTCTTCGACATCGGTTTCGAGCTGACGGTCGCGGCCACGGCCGGGCTCATGCTCATCGGCCCGCGTTTCGCCCTCCTGTACCCGCGTCTCTTCGATGGGGGAGTCGTGCGGCGCTTGCTCGCGGAGACGGTGGCGGCCACGATCGCGACGCTTCCGATCATCCTCTGGCGTTTCGGCAGTCTATCGCTCGTCACCTTGTTCGCGAATGTCCTGATCGTCCCGGCAGTCCCGCTCGCGATGGCGCTCGCCGTCGTCTCCGCCGTCTGCGGTCTCTTCGGACCGCCGGTCGCGACGCTCGGACTCATCGCTTGGCTACCGCTCACCTACATCCTCGAAGCGGCGAGACGCATCGCAGCCGTGCCGTTCGCTTCGGTCTCGCTCGGAACGTTGCCGTGGTGGGTGGCGGTTCTTGGGTACGGCCTCGTCGCTTTGTGGTTGTGGCCGCGAGAGCCGTCCGTCGTCCAGGAACCGCTCAAGGGTTTCGAAGGGTGGAACGTGGAATCGGTCTGACTACGCCAGATCCGTCCATATCTACATCGTCATCTCGACCCGGCTCGAAATGACGAACAATATCATCTGACGGAAATATGACGTGTTTCATCAAGCGACTGTCCGCGTTCCGACGTACCGCGCTCGTCGTCGCCCTGCTTGCCATCGCGACGGTCATCGTCATTTCGTCGCGGGCGCGACCGGCGACGGGAGAGAGCGGAGCGACCGTGTCGTTCTTGGACGTCGGCCAGGGCGACGCGACGCTTTTGGATGACGGACGCGGACACCAGGTCCTCGTCGATGGCGGTCCTGGTCCGGAGGTGCTTGCCGGTCTTGGACGTCATATGCCGATCGCGGATCGCGAGATCGAACTCGTCGTGCTCACGCATCGCCACGTGGACCATAGCGGCGGTCTCGCCGAAGTCATGCGGCGGTACGGAGTGGATAAGGTGTTGATGAACGGTGCGGATTCGCAGTGTCCGAGTTGCGACGCGTTCATGGGTGAGGTCGAACGGCAAGCAGTCCCGATCCTCCGCGTCTCGACTTCGACGTCGATCGTCGTCGGCGATCTGGTGCTGAAGACGCTTTGGCCGCCCGAGGATTTCGCAGGCGAACGCATCGAAGACAAGGGTCAGGCCGCGGCCGGCGGGGTCAACGACACCTCGATCGTCCTAGAAGTGGAGGTCGCCTCGTCCACCGTCTTGCTTATGGCCGACGTGTCGGTCGCCGTCGAAGACCGTCTGCTCGGGTATGGACTGGATCTCGAATCGGATGTGCTCAAAGTCGGACATCACGGCAGTTCCGGTTCGAACTCACGGCGGTTCCTTGAGGCGGTGAAGCCCTCTGTCGCGGTCGTCTCGGCCGGCGCGAAGAACCGCTACGGCTTGCCGACGATGAAGGTCATGACGCGTCTCGTGGACCTCGTGACCTCGGTCTTCCGCACCGACCGAGACGGTGACGTGGTCGTGCGATTCGGACCGGGCGGCGTCTCGGCCCGACCGTCCAAACCGTGACCCGCTTGCCAAATGCCTCGGAAAGGGCTATCATTCGGCTAGTTTTGAACATCTTTCGCGCCACTATGGACAACAAGATCGAACGGACGCTCATCATCCTCAAACCGGACGCTCTCCAGCGGAACCTCCTCGGTGAGGTCATCCGCCGCTTCGAGCTCAAGGGGCTCAAGATCGTCGGGCTCAAGATGCTCAAGCTCTCGGACGTGATGTTGGACGAGCACTACGCCCATCACAAGGAGAAGCCGTTCTTCGGCGACCTCAAGAAGTTCATGATGTCGTCGCCCGTCGTCACGATCGTGCTCGAGGGCGCCGATTGCGTGAACGCGGTCCGCATCATCGTGGGCAAGACGCGCGGCAACGAGGCCGACGCCGGTTCGATCCGCGGCGACATGAGCATGGGCAACATGAACCTGGTGCACGCGAGCGATTCGGTCGAGAACGCGGACAAGGAGATTTACCGTTTCTTCAACACCGACGAGCTTTTCGACTACGGCAAAGTGGACTTCGATTTCATCTACGGGAATTGATCCAAGACCTATGGCAGAGGGAGAACCGCGGCCGGGAGCGGAGGTCGGGGCCGAGAAGCGGATCGGCGACGGATTGGCGCGGGAGGTCAGGCAGGCGTTCGCCGTCCTGGATTCCGTGACCCAGGAGTTGCCGTCCGCGGACGACGTGTTCGCCGAGATCAAGAGCAGTCCGACTTACAACCGCGAGCTGTTCCGGAACTGGCGCAACGCCGCCGAGTTGGACGAAGCGCTCCAGGTCGAGATCGCGCGGATGCGAGCAGGACTCGTAGAGAAACACGAAGCGGTCAAGGGCACTTTCAGCGAACCGACCGGAAGGACCAAGCCGCCGCCGAATCCCTACGCGTGAACCGATAAATATGATCGCAACCGCCGGCCTTGATAGGGCCAGCGGTTTCTGTTAGCGTTCCAGCTTCGGGACGCCGGTGTCCCGAAGGAAAGATCATCGGACGCAAACGGAGGTGGATGTCTTGAGCAACAGGGAATTGCCGGATTTCGCAGCGCCGCAATCCTTGCTCGATCTGGCCGGACCGAGTCGCAGGAACTTGAGTTACGTGGACTCTCCGGGGTTCCCGATGCTGAACGCGGTGGTCCCGACGACTTTCGGTGGTCTGGTCAACTACCGTCGTTCGCTCCGGAAACAGCCGGGTCGGGAAGAAGACAGCGTGCAGGACGTGTCGCCGCACTTTCTTAGCGAGTGGCGGAAGCACGCGAGACTCATTCGCACGCTCCGCGAGCTGAAGACGACGGAGGCCCGGCAAGCCTATCTCGTCCTGCACTACAGCCAGGCGTACGCGATACCCGGCAAGACGGTCGGGGAGAAGTACCAGACGATCGTGAGCTACGTCTCGAAAGCTTGGAGCATGGTTCGCGAAGTGACGGACAAGTACGTGCCCGAGCTCCTGCGGGCGCCGCTCACGCGGGACGGGCGGGCGGATTCGATGAACGACCCACTCGAACTCCTCTTCTGCGCCGCCGAACCTCCGCCGAAAAGGAAGCGTCGCCGGAACTCGGCTACGGAAGGCGATCGTTTGAAGTCCATCCGCGCCTTCAAGGTGAGACGCACGCTGGTCTTGGCGCACGAGCTCATGACGCTTGGGTTCGGCGTGGCGAAGATCGAACGGGTCAACGAGGCGGAGCGAGTCTTGATCGAACGCCTCGAAGACCGGTTTTTCGTCAAAGGCCTGCAGAGTCGGGTCGAAGTCCGCGCGGCGATCGATCCGAGGACCGGCGAGTGCCTCGGGATACTCGGACCCGGTGATGGCATCTGCGTCGGCATGCGCCTTCGGGTGATACCGTTCATAGTCCGGTATTTCCGACACCGCGGCAGGCTCGTTCCGGTCTTCTTCGACCCGGACAAGAAGACTTTCCCGAGCCTCCTGCTCAAGATGATCGCACGGGGCAAACGCGATCCGCTGTCCATCCCGGACGTCGTCCGGTTCCTCATGGTCTGTAGAAATAGGCGCGAACTGGCCGCCTGTGTCGAACGGCTCCAGTGCGACGTGTTCCCGGTCGGCGGCACTTCGCACGGGTATTTCTCGAACCGACGCGCCTTGCAGTCGGCGAGGAGCAGTTCCTCTTCCGATGATCACGTCTTCGACAAGGAGGATCACGTCATCCTGCTTCCGGACGGGACGCGCTATCCGATCGAGGGTCAGACCATGTTGCTCGTCGATTGGATCCAGGCGGCGATCCCGGAATTCTCGGGAAGCCACGCCCGGTTCAAACACCACCAGGTCCGTCGGCCGCTCGAAGTGTTGTTCCCGCGTGAAGTGTTCGGGATCGATTGGGAGTCGTCCGAGAACCTCGATCTTTTGGGAGTCTGATCGCGCGGTCGTGACGTAGATCGGTGCGCCGAGGCGACAAGCCCCGGCGTTTTTTATCCGCCGTTTGTCCTCGTCCGCGCTTGCTGTTAGAATCGGGATTGTCGGGACTGAAACTCAATCACATGAAAATCAAGAATTTCATCATCATCTTCGTCGTCGTCTTCGGGGTGCTCATCGCCGGAGGTTCGTACGCTTGGGTCTTGGCCGCGCCGCCGACGCGCGAGTTGCCGGTCGCGAGCGTCACTGTGACGGGCGGCGAGGCCTGGATCCAGAAGAGCGGCAACGGCGATTGGTCGCCCGTGGGTTCGGAGACCGCGGTCGCGCTCGGCGACCGCGTCAAGACCGGCTCGAACGGCGGTGCCGAGATCGATTTTTTCGACAGCTCCGTGGCGCGTCTCGACCATGATTCCGAGACGGTCATCCGGGATCTCGCCGTCGATCCGAACGACGCGGCGAGCCAACGCGTGACGGTCGGCCTCGTCGCCGGTCGCGTCTGGTCGCGCGTCCTCAAGTTCCTGGATCAGGATTCATCCTACTCCGTCGAGTCGTCGGACGTCGTCGCCACGGTGCGCGGCACGGCCTTCGCGGTCGACGCGACCTCGCCGACCGGCGTCACGGTCGACGTCGTCGAAAGCAACGTGGCGGTATCGATCGTCGGGAGCGGCGAAGAGATGTCGACCGGTCCAGGCGAGGAAGCGTTCGTCGCGCGCGAGACCGTCGCATCCGGGACGATCGCCGCCGTCCGCGCCCCGAGACGCGTCATCAGGCGGAAAACCGACCAAAAGATCCAGAGCGACGCCTGGTTCGTGCAGATGCAGCGTGACGACGAGGCGTGGCCGTCGTCGCTCAAGGAACGTCAGGTCAAGACGCTCCGTCGTCAAGCCGGCATCCTGCCCGGTTCGCCGTTCTACGGTCTCAAACTGCTCGGTGAACGCTTGCGGACCGCGCTGGTATCGGATCCGATGAAGAGGCGCGACCTGGCTTTGCTTTACGCCGACCGGCGTTTCGCGGAGATATCCGTCCTCGGATTGGACGGAAGACAGGAGATAGCCAAGCGGATGCTCCAGGGTTTCCATCGCCGTTACGTCGCGGTGCTCGCGGACATCGAGAACAAGCGGCTAAGCGAGACGGACACCGCGGCGCTTTGTCTCGTCGTCAGAGGCCGTTTCCTGGAACAGGATCTGGCTCTTCGCGCGCTCGGCGACGGCGACCTGGCGACGCTCGTCACGAGACTCGACAATCCGCCCGCCGATCTCAAGGTCTTGCCGCGGGCCTTGCGCGATCGGCTCTGCTCCGGCGTGAAGCAGGTGCCGGAATTCCGTCCGATCTTGCCGACCATCGTGCCGGTCCTGAACGCGACGTCGAGCTTGGATGCCGCGACGAGCACGCATCCCTCGACCCAAGCGAACACGAACGTGAACCTGTCCGTGACGCCCGTCGCCAATGTGAACGCTCCGGTCACGAACATCAACACGAACGCCAACGTGAACGCGCCGGTCGCGGCGGTCAAGGTCACGCGCGTCGCTGTCACCGGTCAGCGCACCATGCTCTACCTGCCCGACACCCAGCAGATGCGCGCCGTCGCGTACTTGAGCGACGGGACTACGAAGGATGTGACCGTTTCCGCTTCGTGGTCCAGCACCGACCCGAACGTCTTCATGGCCGGCGGAGGACTCGTGAACACGGTCGGTATCGGCTCGGCTTCGGTCATCGCCGGCTTCGAAGGCCTGACGGGGAGCTTCGCGATCCGCGTCCTCGGCGCCAACCCCGCGCTCACGGTCAGCTTGCAGAGCTTGTCCGTCAGTTGTTCACCGTCGACTTTGAGCCGCTATCTGACCGCCGGATCATCGTCGACCTGTAGCGCGACAGCCCATTACTCCGACGGTTCCACGAAGTCCGTCACCGCGGCCGCGTCTTGGAGCGTATCCGGCGGCGTCGGTTCCATGACCGCGAACGTCTTCTATCCGGGGCAGACCCCGGGCACGGCCACCGTGACCGCGAGCTACGCCGACGACACCGGTTCAGCGAAGGGTACGGCCAGCGTGACGGTGATGTAGCCCTTCTCCTGCCGTCGGGCGGGATTTCGCTAACCTGATTTTCTAAGTCGCGGAGGGGAGATGCCTCGGGGACTTCCTTGCAATTTCCTGAGCAAAGCGTCCGACGCAGTCGAAAGACCACCGTTTCGGTGGTCTTTTCCGTCCATTGGGTAAGGAACGGTTGGGGGAGTTCGGGGAAAACGTCGTTTGGATAGTCACGGACGGCAATCGCAAAGCGATCGTCTGTCTCGACGCCGAAATGACGGAAGCCACGGTCAAAGCGCTGGCTAAGTTCAAAGACTACCGCTTCATCGGCCTCTATCGCTCGGTCGACACCACCAAAAGTGGGAGCTTACAGAGGCGTTCGGAGAGGCGCTGGTGTTGATTTAGACCTGGAGTTACAAAAATTGCCACTGGCTTAGTGGCAATTTTCTATTATCGAGAGATTCGTAGTACTTAGGCTGAGTTACGGATGATGATTTTAAGTTGCTCTCCGACTCCATTCGAGTCAAGGATTTCTCTTTTCAAATAGTCGATATCAGTCTTGTCTAAACATCCTATTTTCTCAAACGGAGCAGGCAGTTGATCTTTGCCGGAATTCCCGAAGTAAGCCGCGCGTCCGGTGAACGGAACCGTTTGCAGAATCACGAAGCAATATTGCGGTTGGCTTTCGCATCGAAGAGCCGTACTTCCGCCACGGAGACTCTTCGATTTATACAGTTCGTTCAGCTGGTGTGAATGGTCTGTGTTGAGAATCCAGGCGGCATATACTACCGTTTCGGTGCCGCCAAAGTAAACGTACTCTTTTTCCGAGTACCTGAATACATCACCAAAATTGAATAAGCCGTCCATAGCTTACGCATTCTGTCCGATCTCGATCATTAGATTGATTTCTTCTTCGCTTACCTCACAATCGGAATCATGTGCCGCTAGTGTGTAAGGAATCTCCTGAAGAGGTTGTGATTCCTTCCACGGCGCCTCTTTGTGCGATACGTCCTCGATAAAAGTCGTATTTTTATCGTAGAATCTGGAGCAGACGTTCTCCAACACCGTCAGTTCGTTTTTTGAGAATAGTTGAAGGTCGGAGTCGGTGAGTTTGCGGCGAGCCACGATGCGATGTATGTGTCGAAACGGTTCGCATTCTATGTTGATGGTATCTGCGAGTATCGAGTTCTCGATGTCGCTTTCCGAATCATCCACGAGATTTTTGATGGTTGATGGAATCGGGCCGTGTCCGAGTTTTACGTAGCGGTCGTAAGTCACCGGTGAGGCGAATTTTTTGGTGTGGATGAAGTCGACGAAATAGAACAGCTTCATGAGCTTCACCTTCCCCAAGAATTTCGGGTCAGTGTGCTCGCAGAAGTAGAGTATCAGCGCCTTCAGTTTCGTAACGGGGATGTTCATAACACGCGCTTTTTTGCGAACCGTTACTTTTAGCAAAAAAGTCCTCTTACGTCAAGTATAGCACCCGCGCGTCCTTCCGTCATTCTTCTTGTGGTTACCTCCACCGCTCGACCTCGACCCCAAAAGACGATAGCCTACAGATGTATGAAATTGCACGAATCATCTCCGCTAGTCATCGCCGCGGCGACGACGGCGCTTATCGTCGCGGCCGCTTCGATCGGGTTGTTCGCGTCCTGGCAGTGGAAAATCTCGGATTCGTTCGAGGTCGGCCATGCGGTGCCGGAAGACGTCGTGATCGTCGCGATCGACGACGCGAGCATCCAGAAGGTCGGTCGCTGGCCATGGGCGAGGAGCGTGCATGCGGAACTGATCGACAAGCTCGCGGCGGCCGGAGCTTCGGCGATCGGGTACGACGTCAATTTTTCCGAAGCGTCCGTCGAGAGCGAGGATCAGAAACTCGAACGGGCGATTGCCGCGGCCGGAAACGTCGTCCTGCCGTTCGAGGTGACGTTGCGGTTCGGCCAGACGCCGCCGGCCGCGACCGACGTCCTCATGCCGCTCCCGCGTTTCTACAAATCCGCGCCGCTCGGTTTCTCGAACATGCCGACGGATCCGGACGGCGTCTTGCGGCAGGTGCCGCTCGCGGTTTCGGTCGAAGGGCGTGGCGTGATGCCGATTTTCTCGTCCGCCCTGCTCAAGGCCGCCGGAGGCAAGCCGACAGTGAGCGGCTCCGAGCTGCGGATCCGATTCGTCGGTCCGGCAGGCAGTTTCGAGACCGTGTCCGCGGCCGACGTCCTCGCCCTGAAAGTCGGTCCGGACGTCTTCAAGAACAAGATCGTGCTCGTCGGCGCCACGGCTCCGGATTTGCACGATGAATTGCTCACGCCGACCGCCAAGTCGACGCCCATGAGCGGCGTCGAGACGCACGCGAACGTCTTGGACGGTCTGCGTCTCGGCGGTCTTGCCGAAGAACCGTTTTACGCCGTCGTCTTCACGATCCTCCTCTTCGCGCTCATCGCCGCCTTCGCGTCCATGCGCCTCAAACGGACGCTCTTCACCGTGCTCGTTTTCGTCGGCGTGCTCCTCGCGTATCTGCTCGCGGTCTTCGCCTTGGTCGAGATCCGCATCGTCATGGATGTCCTGTATCCCGTCGCGGCGCTCGCGGTCGCCGGGGCGGCGGGGACGCTCGTCCGTCTATCGAAGGAGAAGCGCGAGAAAGGTCAGCTCCGCGCCACGCTCACCCGTTATCTGTCTCGCCAGGTCGTCGACTATCTCGTCAAACATCCGGAGAAGCTCGTCCTCGGCGGCGAGAAGCGCGAGATGACGGTGCTTTTCTCGGATCTTCGCGGTTTCACTTCGCTCTCCGAAAAATTGTCGCCGGAGGAACTCGTCGCCGTGTTGAACCGTTACCTCACCGATATGACGGCGATCGTCTTCGAACACGGCGGCGTGCTCGACAAATACATGGGCGATGCGGTGATGGCTTTCTGGAACGCGCCGCTCGACGAACCCGATCATGCCGGGAAGGCGGCGGCCGCGGCGATTCGGATGCGCGAACGTCTCCACGAGATGAACCGCGATGGTAGCTTCCCGCCGGAAATCGAGTTGCGTCTCGGGGTCGGCGTGAATACCGGGTCGATGGTGGTCGGCAACATGGGCGGCGAGGAACGTTTCGACTACACCGTGATGGGCGACGCCGTGAATCTCGGCAGTCGTCTCGAAGGACTCAACAAGGAATACGGGACGGAGATCATCGTCTCGGAAACCGCGGCGGCCAAATTGTCCGCGGGCGTCATCCTGCGTCCGCTCGATTTGGTCGCGGTCAAGGGCAAGAAGGAACCGGTCGGGATTTTCGAGGTCATGGGCGCGCGTGAGGACCTTTCGCCCGAGACGATCGAGCTCGCGAGCGCCTTCTCCGCCGCGCGCGACCTGTATCGTAAGCGCGAGTTCGCCGCGGCTCGCGCCAAGTTTGTCGAAATCGAAAAGCGTCATCCCGAAGACGTACCGACCAAGGTCTATCTGTCGCGCTCCGACGTCTTCATCGCCGCGCCGCCGCCGACGGACTGGGACGGCGTTTGGGTGATGACCAAGAAATGAACCTGAACGGATATGGAAAAGATGCGACCCGAATCGTTCGGACAGGAAACGGAAGGACAGGAAACCGCGACAGGCATCAAGGGCAAGTTGGCGCGCCTCAAACCGGTCTCGCGGATACGGGCGGAGGCGACCGGACGGGCCCGGTCGGCCGACGAGCCGCTCGCGGATCGGTCACCCGAAGAGATCGAAAGACGACGCGAGTTCGAAGAGAATCGGGAACTCAAACCGAGAACGTTGGAATTGCGGTTCCATCCGTCAGGGATAGGTTCGGAGCTTCAGGTGACGATAAGGTACGGACGGTCCAGGACGATCGTCGGACCTGATGAGGTCGCGAAAAACGACGGCTATTATCTGACGGTCATGGATCGTCTCCAATCCGCTCTCGGAAAAGACTGGATGATCGACGAGAGGGGCGGCGGATCGTCGGGTCAACTGAACCGGCTCGAATGCTTCCGTCGGCCGAGTCCGGTCGCGGCGGGAGATGCGAGACCGTCCCATGAACCGAGAATCGGCCTCCGCGAGGTCGAAGAGGTCGCCAAGGTCTTGGAGACGGTGGCTCGCGATCTGGGTCCCGACGCCAAGGTCACGTTCGTGCCGCCGCCAGGGGAAGCCGGCGAAAGGTACAAGTCCGACGTTCTCTGAAAACGAATCGGCGTTGCCCGTCTCGGCGGTCCGTGCTAAGTTCCGAACGAGGAGGGTGACGATGCACGAAGGTAGCGAACGGGAGGCCTGCGCCAACTGCGGCCGGCACGAGGGAACGCCTTTCGCCGTGACCTATCAAGACTGGATTACGGCGCGACTTTGCACCGTCTGTCGGCGCAGTCTGGAAGGTCTGCCCTGTCGGGCGACGAACCGGACGTCCGAACGGTTGCCGACGTTGCTCCTTTTGCCGCAACGCGACGGGGACCGCGCCGAGCCGCTGTTCACGATGAGTTGGGAGATTTTCGGTCTCATGTTCCCGAAGATCGCCTCGGATTTCGTGGAGACGGCCAGGGGATCCAAGACGATCAGGGAGTTCCTGGAGGACGTGAAGGCCTGAAGACAGCTTGAAGCCGTCTTCTTTTTTATCCCTCGACCGGCAGCCGCTTGCGGCGTCGCGTCTGACTCGGTATGTTAGGGATGGCCCTTGGTGAAGATTTGGTTTTGGGACAACCCTATTCCTTGGGAGTCCATCCAATCCGCGTCGGTACGTCCCTTCGGGATCGAACTGACTGCGTGACGGCATGGATTCATCACGTCGCTCGAGAGCGACCGTGACGAGCCTTCATATGACGCGGTCCTTGGGCCGCGCCTGCGGGCACCCACTTCGTATATTTGCCAAAACCAGAGCCTCCCAAGGGCCTTTAGGTTGGCGACCGGGAGAGTGGAGAATAGGGAGTAGGGAGTGGTCAGACGGTTGTGCGAAACGGGTATCTCGATTACTATCAGGCCGTTCATTCCCTAGTCGGGCTATGGCGCAGTTGGCTAGCGCGCTTGCATGGGGTGCAAGAGGCCGCGGGTTCAAGTCCCGCTAGCCCGACCAGGAAATGAACGTGACGAAGGGGGATATGAAAATCAGGAAAGTCGTCGCCATCTTCGCCATCTGGCTCGTCGTGGTGAACGTCTTCGGCGTCATCGCCCTGAACCGTCTGAACTTGTCCGGCGACACGGCGTACGGTTGGATCGACCCGACGTCTTTCGTGCAAGAGCGGTCATGGGATCCGGTCGCCATGCATTCGCGTTGGGACTCGGTCTGGTATTTGGATATCGCGAAGGACGGGTATTCGTTCAACGGTCCAGGCAAGCTATCGAACATCGTCTTCTTCCCGCTCTATCCGGCGCTCATCAAGGTCGTGACGCCGTTCACGGGCGGCTCTCCGGTCCTCGCGGGTTGGATCTTGAGTTCCGCGTTCCTCCTGCTCGCGCTCGTCTATCTTTCGAAACTGGTCCGTGAGTTCCACAAGACGGCCGATCCCGAACTCGCGATCGCGTTCCTCCTGCTTTTTCCGACGGCGTTCTTCCTGAACGCGGTCTACACCGAATCGTTGTTCCTGTTCCTTTCGATCGCGACTTTCTATTACGCGCTCAAGAAAACTTTCATCCTCGCGGCCGCGATCGGCTTTCTCGCTTCGCTCACGAGGCTCACTGGCGCACTGCTCGTGATCCCGCTCGTCTTCGAAGTCTGGCGGACCTACCGGGGTTCGCGTCGTTTCGACTGGAGGGCGTTGTCCGTCCTTTCGGTTCCGCTCGGGACGATCGGTTTCTTCTTGTTCCACCGGATACGTTTCGGCGACTTCTTTCTCTTCTTCAAAGTCGAAAGCTGGTGGGGGAGGACGTTCGGTCTGAACACGGAACATCTCGAACTTCTGACGCGTCCCGCGATCGTCAATTTCGCGCTGGACGCATCGTTCGCTGTTTTCGCGATCGTCGCCACTTATCTCGTCTTCCGCCGCCTCCGCGCGTCTTATGGCCTCTACATGGCGGCGACCGTCGCCGTCGCTTTGAGCACCGGCACGCTCATGAGCATCGGCCGTTACGTCCTCGTCTTGTTCCCGATCCCGATCCTCCTGGCCTCGACGAAGGACCGGAATCTGCAGTTTGGTTACGCTTTGACGTGTACGCTCTTGCTCGCGCTTTATACGGCATTGTTCGTGAACGGATATTGGACGGGGTGAGACGTCCTTCGTCTTTTTCGAGAGATAAGACCGGTCGACGGCGACCGGTCTTATCGTCGGGATAAAAAAGACCTCGGGCCGTCGGCTCGAGGGATGACATCGCGCGTCGCGTGGTCTTCAGTCCGCTTTCTCGATCGACAGGCTCACGTTGCAGGTGCCGTCATCGCGTTCGTGCAACGTCAGATCCACGTCCGGTCTTCCTGTTTTCGAAGCGTAGAGCTTCTTCCGGATGGACGAGACGTGACCAGGGCCCTCGGTGAAGTCCCAACCGTCGGAGAGGCAGGACTTGATCTGGGAAGCGAAACCGTCGAACGAATTTTCCGCGGCGTCGCAATCGCTGCCGCGGGCGATCAGGGCGCAATAGAAGCTGGGGGCGTCGACGGTCGGCCGCCAGATCTCGCAACGCGATCCATCCATTCGGATCCTGGATTCGTAGATCCTGGTTCCGTCGTCCAGAGTCTCGGTCGGCGCGGTCTCCTGGATGGAGCGGAAGCTCGGACCGGCCGAAACGACGCGGCGGAGCTTGCCACAGAACGGGTCGCTCGTAGTCCCGCCCGTCGCGCTTCCGTCCGTCGTCGCAGTCCCTGGTCGCGGGTCCGGGCTCGATGGCGCGGCTGACGCCGACTCTTTGATGATCAACGCGTCCAACCAGATGTTGGCCAGTTGCGGGTAAGGGACACTGTTCGGCATGAACGACAATGGATCGTTCACGAGGACGAACGGCATCGTCTGGTAGATCACGCCGCCCCAAGGCGTCTGGATCGGCATCGCTTCGAAGCGCATGCCTCTCGCCACGACCACATGGCTCGAGACGACCCCGCTCCTGATGTGCACGATGACCGGGTCGCCGTGTTGCAGTATCGAGTACAGCTGCATCGGGGCGAGCGGAGTCGTGTGGATGGATCGGACGCCGCCGAAAGCCATGAGGGCTTGTTGGACTTCCTGCAGTCCCTGCGCCGGGCGGGCGCACTGTTGAGCGGGCGGCACGCAGCAGGCCCCGGGCGGAAACCCGTGTATCTGCTCGAGCATCTGACATTGGGCCAGCGACTGCCCCGTCCGGTACCGGAGGCTCATCTCCGTGACGGCGGCCCAGCACCACACCGGAGTCTCTTGAAGCGCGATCGGCACCGGCAGGACGACCGGTGGCGGTGTCAGTTGTTGCGCCGACGTCGAGTCGGGCAAGAGCACGAGCAACACGGCGAACGCGATGACTACGGCCCTGTTCACGTGAAGATGCATTTTTCTCCTCCTGGTCTTGTCCCGGCGGTGACGCGTATCGTCGCGTGCGGGAACGGTCGTGAAGATACCAATGGAGCGAACAACGGTCAATCCGTCAGCTGACAAAAAACGTCCCCGGTCAGGGGACGAGTCTTGTTCAGGCGGCCTTCGCGGACTTCGAGAGAGTCTTGATGCAGGCGGTGCAGATATTGATCCGCTTGCCGTCGACCTTCTTCGTCTGGAGGTTCACGAACTGCCGATGCTTGGTGGCGATGTTCGAATGGCTTCGGCTCACGCTCATGAGCGAGCCACGGTCGCATTTGTCACAGACACGGGACATAGTTTTATGTTTAGGCGGAGTTCCGCCGAACGCTTCGCGATGGTATCATGGAGCGGCCCGCAAAGCAAGGGCTACCCATATGATCGCCACAATCCTCGAAAATCCGGCTTTTTTCCTGCTTTGGTTCGCGGCTGTCGCGGTCGCCCTCACGGTCCACGAGTTTTCCCACGCCGCGATGGCCGTGGCCTTGGGAGACGAGACGCCGCGCCGGGCCGGTCGGTTGACCCTGAATCCCTTGGCGCATGCCGACATCTTGGGCACGGTCATGATGCTACTCGCGGGCTTTGGCTGGGCGAAACCCGTGCCGTTCAACCCCTATAATCTTAAGGTCCAACGCTGGGGATCGACCCTGGTCGCTTTGGCTGGGCCTTTTTCGAACTTGGCGATCGTCATCGTTTTCGGAATCCTGAATCTGCTCCTCGTGGACAGTCTTGGCCCGGCCAACCTGTTGTGCGTTTTCCTGTCTTTCGTGGTGTTCGCGTCGGCCGGACTCATGCTGTTTAACGTGATTCCGATTCCGCCGCTCGACGGTTCCAAATTGCTCCTCGGCGCCCTTTCCGCCCCGCAATATGCCCAATTACGCTACAACCTCGAGACAAAAGGGCCCTTTTTACTGCTTTTGCTGATCTTGCTGGATAATATCGGGGGAATTTCCATCTTCGGAACCATCTTCGGATTCCCGATGGCCGTCATCGCGAGCGTTTTTCGATTGGTGTTCTAGGTCTTGGGTGAGTGGTCAGTGGAGAGTGGATAGTGGGTCGGTTGGGTAGGAGGTGGGAAGCAGTTTGGATTATTGGCTTTCTGAAACGATTACCGATCGTCCACTCGCCACTATCCACTCGCTACTCTCCGAACCGACCGCCTCTTGACCGCCCCGACTGGCCGTGATAACTTTTGCTTGCTTTTGGCAACAACCAAAGTTCAGGGAAAGTTATTTTTTTATCCCGAAACTCGAGAGTTTCGGACAGAGGAACATGCCGACGATCCACCAACTGGTCAAGAAGGGCCGCAAGATAATCAAGAAAAAGACCAAAGCTCCGGCTTTGGGCCCGGTTTTCGATAGCATTCACCGCCGCCGGCACGAGCTCGACAAGGGCAGCCCCTTCAAGCGCGGCGTCTGCGTCAAGGTCACGACTATCACCCCGAAAAAGCCGAACTCCGCCATCCGCAAGATCGCCCGCGTACGTCTCTCGAACGGCATGGAAGTCACGGCCTACATCCCGGGTGAAGGTCACAATCTCCAGGAACATTCGATCGTCATGATCCGCGGCGGCCGCGTCAAAGATCTTCCTGGTGTCCGTTACCACATCGTCCGTGGCGTCTACGATACCCAGGGCGTGAGCGCCAGACGCCGTGGCCGCTCGCTTTACGGGGCCAAGCGTCCCAAGGCCGGCGCCGCCAAGAAGTAATCCGGTACCACTATGCGCGGCAAGCAAGCTACACAACGCAAGATCGCGGCCGACACGAAGTACGGCTCCGTGACCCTCGCCAAGTTCATCAACTACACGATGAGCGACGGCAAGAAGTCCACCGCCGAGCGGATCGTTTATGATGCGCTCGCGAGCGTCTCCGAGAAGCTCAAGATCGACGCTCTCGAGGTCTTCGAGACGGCCATCAGGAACGTCAGCCCGGCCATGGAAGTCAAAAGCCGGCGCGTCGGCGGCGCGAACTACCAGATCCCGATCCCGGTGCGCGGCGAACGTCGTCTGTCGCTCGCTATCCGCTGGATGCTCGGCGCTTCCCGCGCCCGCAAGGGCCGGTCGATGGCCGAGAAACTCGCGGCCGAACTGATCGACGCCTCGAAGAACGAAGGCGCCGCGGTCAAGAAGAAGATGGACGTCCAGCGCATGGCCGAGGCGAACCGCGCTTTCGCGCACTTCGCGCGGTAGAGGGTCTACGAAAATACGAATTCTCGCGAAAGTACGAATGTGAAGACGGGGGAAAACGTGAAGCGTAGAGACCTTGTCCATCCGGAACTGAGTTACAAGATCGTCGGCGCGCTCTTTGATGTCTATAACGTCCTTGGTCACGGACTGCTAGAGAAGAACTACCAGCGTGCCGTCGCCGAGGCGTTCAAGACTCGAGGCATCGCATTCAAGGAACAGGTGCCAGTACCGCTTTCTTTTCAAGGCAAGGAAATCGGGAAATATTTCCTCGACTTTCTGGTCGAGGAAAGCGTCGTTTTGGAACTGAAACAAGGTGACCGGTTCCGAAAGGGAAATCTTGATCAAGTGAACGCCTATTTGCGGTCGTCGGGGTTGCGGTTGGCTATTCTCGCGAACTTCACCCAGAACGGCGTCCTCTTCCGTCGCATCGTCAACACTAATTCGTGATTTCGTAGTCATTCGTACTTTCGTAGTCCATCCCGCTATGCCACGCGAATATTCCCTCGAAAAGACCCGTAACTTCGGGATCATCGCCCATATCGACGCCGGCAAGACCACGGTCTCCGAGCGCGTGCTTTTCTATACCGGCAAGAAGCACAAGATCGGCGAGGTCCACGAAGGCGCGGCTACCATGGACTGGATGGAACAGGAACAAGAGCGCGGCATCACGATCACGGCCGCGGCCACCACTTGCTTCTGGCACGACCACCGGATGAACCTGATCGACACTCCGGGACACATCGATTTCACGGTCGAGGTCAAGCGTTCGCTCCGCGTCTTGGACGGCGCGGTCGTCATCTTCGACGGCGTCGCCGGCGTCGAGCCGCAATCCGAGACGAACTGGCGCTATGCCGACGACTACAAAGTGCCACGTCTCTGTTTTATCAACAAGCTCGACCGCACCGGCGCCGACTTCTACGCCGACGTGAAGTCGATCCACGACCGGCTCACCAAGAACGCCTATCCGATCCAGCTTCCGATCGGCATCGAGGGCGATTTCCGTGGCTTGGTCGACCTCCTCACCCGGAAGGCCTACATCTACGAGGACGAACTCGGCCAAAAGATCACCGAGACCGAGATTCCCGAAGACATGAAGGCCAAGGCCGAGGAATATCGCGCCCATCTGATCGAAAAGATCGTCGAGAACGATGAGGCCGCGATGAACGACTACCTCGCCGGCAAGGAAGTCCCGCTCGGCGTCCTGAAGACGCTTCTCCGAAAGGCGACCATCGCTTTCGAGATGGTGCCTGTGCTCTGCGGCAGCGCTTTGAAGAACAAGGGCGTGCAGTTCATGTTGGACGCGATCGTCGATTACCTCCCGAGTCCGCTCGACGTGCCGCCGGTCAAGGGTTTCGACCCGAGCGATCCCGAGAAGCCGATATTGCGTCACGCGAGCGACACCGAACCGTTCACCGCGCTTGCCTTCAAGGTCGCGGCCGACCCGTTCGTGGGCAAGCTGTGCTTCTTCCGCGTCTATTCCGGCACTTTGACCGCCGGTTCCTACGTCTTGAACTCCTCGAACGGCGAACGCGAGCGCATCGGCCGGATCGTCCGCTTGCACGCCAACCATCGCGAGGACGTCGAGATGGTCTACGCCGGCGACATCGCCGCGGCCGTGGGTTTGAAGAGCACGAGCACCGGTCACACCCTCTGCGACGAGAACGATCCGATCGTGCTCGAGAAGATCGTCTTCCCCGAGCCGGTCATCTCGCTCGCCATCGAACCGAAGACCAAGGTCGACCAGGAAAAGATGGGCGTCGCGCTCCAGAAGCTCGCCGAAGAGGATCCCACCTTCCGCGTCCACACGGACGAAGAGACTTTGCAGACGATCATCGAAGGCATGGGCGAGCTCCACCTCGAGATCATCGTCGATCGCATGAAGCGCGAGTTCAAGGTGGAAGCGAACGTCGGCAACCCGCAGGTCGCCTACAAGGAATCCATCAAGAAGTCGGCCGAGGGCGAAGGCAAGTACATCCGGCAGTCCGGCGGTCGCGGCCAGTACGGCCACTGCTGGCTCCGCATCGAACCGCAGGAACGCGGCAAGGGCTTCGAGTTCGTCGACGAGACTAAGGGCGGCTCGATCCCGCGCGAGTTCATCGCGCCGATCGGCAAGGGCGTCAAGGAGGCGACCGAGCGCGGCGTGATCGCCGGTTATCCGCTGATCGACGTCAAAGCCACCGTCTTCGACGGTTCGTACCATGACGTCGACTCTTCGGAAGCGGCCTTCAAGGTCGCCGGTTCGCTCGCGTTCCAGGAAGCGGCCAAGAAGTCCGGCGTCGTCCTGCTCGAACCGGTCATGAAAGTCGAAGTGCTCACGCCGGACAACTACATGGGCGACGTGATCGGCGACCTGAACTCGAAGCGCGGCCAGATCGTCGAGATGCGCGACAAGGGATCCGGGGTGCGCGTGATCGACGCCACCGTGCCGCTCGCCGAAATGTTCGGCTACGCCACGGCCCTACGTTCGATGACCCAAGGCCGTGGCAGTTACTCGATCGAATTCTCGAGCTACGAGGAAGTGCCTCGGAACGTCGCGGAGACGATCGTCTCGAGCCGGGCGAAGTAAACAAGACATGAAAGCGGCTCCTTTCCGGGGCCGCTTTTGATTTTTTTCGGCTCTGGTGGTAAACGGATACGCGGAGGTGTGCGATGGGTCTTTGGATACGCATCAAATCGTGGTTGGGAATCGGGAACGGGGTCGCCGCCGGGTCGGCAGTCGAATCCGGTACGGAGTCGGACGAAAAGCCGGTGTCAGAGGAAGTCTGTCGCGTCATCGCGGAAAGCGACGAGATCGTCCGTTTCGCCTGCGGTCACGACGGACCGGCCGAGTTTTCAGTCAGTTTCTGGGGCGAACGGAAAAGTCCTCGGCCGGAAATCCTGGCGCGACGCGAAGAGTGTGGCGAGTGCATGATCGCGGGGTTCAGACCCGACCTCATCCGGTGCGCGCTCTGCGGTTTCGCGATCGGTCCGGGTGACGGAGTCGCGCTTTACACGGACGACGGTCACTTCCGCGAAGGATGGAAGACCGTCGTCGAGGAGCGGGGACACAAGAGCGTCATCGGTTGCATGCGATGGGATTGTTGCCCATCCGGAGCGTTCTTCGTGGGCAACTGGGACGGGGGAAAGATCGTGTATCGGTTCCCTGACGGCGTTTCGGCCGCGGGGCAAGCGTTGCGGATCCGCAAGCCGGTCGTGACCGACGTCTGAAGACCGTCCGCAGGGGACCCTGGCGCGACCTGCGAAAGCGGGTCGTTTTTCTTGACCTCACGGCCGAATCGAGGCAAGATGACCTCGGTAGCGTAAGCATTTCCTGCGAATCCGTGCCGAACTTACGCTTTTGCTTAAGCTTTTGCTACGTCATATGAAGGCCGAAATGCTCCAACGACTGTTCGAAATGTCCAAGAAGACCGGAGACCGTTTGGTCGTGCTCGAGGGAGACTCCGGTTTTGTCCTCCTGCCGCTCGACCGTTACGAAGAGTTGCTCGCTGTCGGTACGGAAGGTGTTCGCTTCGAGACACCTGTCGTCGCCCCGGCTGTCCACCGCGAAGACCCCATCGAGGTAGCGAACAAGGAAGTGGCCAAGATCGTCAGTCAGGCGGCCAAGTCCGATGCCATCAAGACCGTCTTCGATGGGATCGAGGGCGCCGGAGAGGTCAGTGAGGAGACCTTCTATTTGGAACCAGTCGAGTAAGATCAAACCAGACAATTTGGCGGTTTGGAAATGGCTCAACAGAGCCGAATTGATATCGACGTTACTGCCGAAAAATCGAGTATTTCCACCAAAATCGTCTTGACTCTTGCAATCCTCGAAGGACCCTGCTACAATCGGAACGCATTTTTCAATCATTCTTAAGCCTGAGGCAGACGCGCCTAGCCGTTTCGGCGGCGTCGCCGGAACAAACCCCTGCTACTATGGCAGAAGCAAAGAAGTTCGAGCGTACGAAGCCTCACGTTAACGTGGGCACCATCGGTCACGTCGACCATGGCAAGACGACCCTCACGGCCGCCATCCTTTCTGTCTTGTCGTCCCACGGGATGACCGCCCAGAAGAAGGGTGTCGACGACCTCGATAAGGCCCCGGAATCGAAGTCCCGCGGCATCACGATCGCCACGGCCCACACCGAGTACGAGTCCGAAAAGCGCCACTACGCGCACGTCGACTGTCCGGGACACGCTGACTACATCAAGAACATGATCACCGGTGCCGCCCAGATGGACGGCGCCATCCTCGTGGTCTCCGCGACCGACGGCCCGATGCCGCAGACGCGCGAACACATCCTTTTGGCCCGTAACGTCGGCGTTCCGGCGATCGTCGTCTTCCTGAACAAGGTGGACATGGTCGAAGACAAGGAACTCATCGACTTGGTCGAAGAGGAAGTCCGCGATCTTCTCAAGAAATACGAATATCCTGGCGACACCACCCCGATCATCCGCGGTTCGGCTTTGAAGGCCCTCCAGAACCCGACCGATGAAGAGGCGGCGAAGCCGGTCCTCGACCTTATCAAGGCCTTGGACGAGTACATCCCGGAACCGGTCCGTGACACCGAAAAGCCGTACCTCATGCCGATCGAGGACGTCTTCTCGATCGAAGGTCGCGGCACCGTGGTCACCGGTCGCATCGAACGCGGTATCGTCCACCTGAACGACGAAGTCGAGATCGTCGGCTTCGGCGACACCAGGAAGACTGTCGTCACGGGCATCGAGATGTTCAACAAGCAGCTCGACGAAGGTCGCGCTGGCGACAATGCCGGCATCCTGCTCCGTGGCACCAAGAAGGACGAGGTCGAGCGCGGCATGGTCCTCGCGAAGCCGGGTTCCGTCACGCCTCACACCGAGTTCGTGGCCGAGGTCTACGCCCTTACCAAGGAAGAAGGCGGTCGCCACAAGCCGTTCTTCAACGGCTACAAGCCGCAATTTTACATCCGTACCACTGACGTGACCGGCGAGGTCACCCTGCCCCAGGGCACCGAAATGGTGATGCCTGGCGACACCGTGAACGTCACCGTCAAGCTGATCAGCCCGGTGGCCATGGAAGAGAAGATGCGCTTCGCCATCCGCGAAGGCGGCCGTACCGTCGGCGCCGGCGTCGTCACCAAAGTCATCAAGTAAAGATTTAAGCGCCCTCCCCGGGCCAGCCTGGGGAGGGCGCGATCGCACCTCAGTTTGCCCCTTATGTCGGCTGTCAAGGAAAAAGAAGTCAAGAAGAAGGACGAAGAGGAGCACCAACGCATCCGGATCAAGATCCGCGCCTACGACCATCGGATCATCGATCAGGCGACGCGGACGATCATCGACACCGCTCTCCGGTCCGGCGCCAAAGTCGTCGGCCCGATCCCGCTCCCGACGGACAAGAAGCGCTTCACGGTGAACCGTTCGACTTTCGTCCACAAGGATTCGCGTGAGCAGTACGAGATGCGTACGCATAAGCGGCTCATCGATATCATGGATCCGACGGCCAGGACCATCGACTCGCTCATGAGTCTGAACCTGCCGGCGGGTGTGGACGTGGAGATCAAGATGTGATACGAAGCGTGAGCAAAAGCGAAAGGAAAGACGTAGGGGCACCCCTTGTGGGCGCCTGATCGGAACGTCGGTAGCGGTCGGCAGAGAAAGATGGCACGAAATCCCGAAGGAATTGGCCAAAACCTCTGCATGTCGGCTCCGACGAAGAAAGGTACTTGAGAACGACGAAACACAAGTAACCAGACCTTATAGCCCTGTCGGGGACAGAAAGGCTGGAAGTCCCTGAGCGAAACGCGAGAACGCGGTACGCTTGGAGACTTCTGGTTTTTTTCTCCCGAAAAAGGGAGTGGCTGGATGGTTCTCGCTAAATCCGGGATATGAAGTTCATCATCGGAAAGAAACTCGAGATGTCGCAGAGGTTCGCCGCGGACGGCAGTGTCGTCCCGGTGACTTTGGTGTCGGTCGGACCGTGCGTCGTCACGCAGATCAGGACCGAAGAGAAGGATGGCTATAAGGCGGTCCAGTTGGGCTACGGCCCGCGTCGTCGGCTCGCCAAACCGCAGCGCGGTCACCTCGACGGTCTCGATACGTTCGGGACGACGAAGGAATTCCGACTCGATGACGTCACCAAGTACTCCCGCGGCCAGACGATCGATGCGAGCGCATTCGCGCCAGGCGACACGATCGAGGTCGAGGGTGTTTCGAAGGGTCGCGGTTTCCAAGGCGTCGTCAAGCGCCATGGTTTCCATGGTCACCCGGCTTCGCACGGTCACAAAGACCAATTGCGCATGCCTGGTTCGATCGGTTCGAAGCGCCAAGGTCCGGTCGCTCCCGGCAAGCGCATGGCCGGCCGGATGGGCGGAGACCAGATTACGGTGAAGAATCTCGAGGTCATCGAGGTCGATGCGGCGAAGGGCGTCATCGCGGTCAAAGGCGCGGTGCCCGGAGCGCGCGGCGGTCTCATCATGCTCATCGGTCCTGGCGAGATGGAACTCAAGACGGCGGCCCTGCCGGTCGAGGTCCAGGTCGCGGAGGAAATCCCGGTCGTGACTCCGGCACCTGAAGCGGCCGAGCCGGTGAAGGCGGAAACCACAGAAGCATAAAGATATGAGCTCCCTTAAGATCCCGATTTACGACGACAAGGGGAAACAGGTGGGTGAGCAGAAGCTCTCCGCCGAAGTGTTCGGCGTGACCGTCAAACCGGCCGTCCTGCACGAAGCGGTGCTTTCGCAGCAGGCGAACGCCCGTCACCCGGCCGCCCACACGAAGACGCGCGGCGAGGTCTCCGGCGGCGGCAAGAAGCCGTGGCGCCAGAAGGGTACCGGCCGCGCCCGTTCCGGTTCGACCCGTTCCCCGATTTGGGTCGGTGGCGGCGTCACTTTCGGCCCCCGGCCGGAGCGCAATTTCTCGATAAAGTTGAACCGCAAGGTCAAGAACCTGGCCGTCCGCATGTCCGTCTCGGACAAGGTGAACGACGGCAAGTTCGTGGTGCTCGACGCGCTCGCGGCCGACGCTTTCAAGACTAAGGTCATGGCCGCGGTCCTCGTCGCCATGCCGGTCAAGGCCAAGCACACGCTCGTCGTCTTGCCGGCGCGAGACGAGAAGGTCTCGAAGAGTTTCAGGAACATTCCAGGCGTGAAGACGGTGAACGTCGCGAGCCTGAACGTGGTGGACGTGCTTTCGTCCGGTATCGTCATGACGACGGTCGCCGGAGTCGAAAAGATCGAAAGCATCCTCGCCCCCAAGAAGTAAGCCTATGTCTTTCTTCGACCGATTCAAGAGTCAGCCGCATCACGGCGGCAAGCAAGAGAAGGCGCCGGTCAAAGTCGCGCCCAAGCAGGACAAGACGTCCGTCGCCGAAGAGGCGCCGCGCGCGGAGAAGCGTGCCGGCAAGGACGATACTCGCGAGGCGTATCGCGTCTTGCTCCGCCCGATCGTCTCCGAGAAGGCGGCGCGGGTCGGTGAGGATCGTCAGTACATCTTCGAAGTCCCGACCGACGTGACGAGGATTTCGGTGTCTCGCGCCATCCACGCCCTTTACGGCGTGCGTCCGGCCAAGGTGAACATCGTCCGCGTGAAGGGCAAGAAGGTCAATTTCGGCCGCCGCGCCGGCAAACAGAAGGATTGGAAAAAGGCCATGGTTACCCTGCGCGCCGGAGAGACGATCTCGGTGTACGAGGGCGTCTAAGCGCAAACTTATGCCTTTGAATCTTTGGAAACCGACTAATCCGGGTAGGCGTCATGGGTCGTCCGACACCTTCGCGGACATCACGAAGACCGAACCGGAAAAGAACCTGATCAAGTTCCGCAAGCAGAACGCGGGCAGGAACAACCAGGGCAAGATCACCGTCCGTCATCGTGGCGGCGGCGCCCGTCGCTTCGTCCGCGTCATCGACATGAAGCGCGACAAGTACGATATCCCGGCCAAGGTCGCCGCGATCGAATACGATCCGAGCCGCGGCGCCCGTCTCGCGCTCCTGTTCTACAAGGACGGCGAAAAGCGCTACATCATCGCGCCGCAGGGCATCACGGTCGGCGACATGATCCTGTCCTCGAAGAAGCAGATCGAGGTGAAGCCCGGCAATCGCATGCCGCTCGCGCTCATCCCGATCGGTATCGCGGTCCACGCCGTCGAGCTCCAACCCGGAGCCGGCGCGAAGATCGCCCGTGGTGCGGGGCTTTCGCTACAACTGCTCGCGGTCGAAGGATCGCATGCCCAGATCAAGCTGCCCTCGGGCGAAGTCCGGCTCATCTCGAAGGACTGCGCGGCCACGATCGGAGCGGCCTCGAACCCTGACCATCACCTGATCCGCGTCTCGAAGGCCGGTCGCCGCCGCAACATGGGCTGGCGTCCGACGGTGCGCGGCAAGGTCATGAACCCGGTCGATCACCCGCACGGCGGCGGCGAAGGCAAGCACCCGATCGGTCTCGTCCATCCGAAGACCAAGTGGGGCAAGCCGGCGCTCGGCGTCAAGACGAGACGGAGCTCCAAGTGGTCGGGCAAGATGATAGTAAAGCGTCGCCGCTAACACTCATATGTCACGCAGCCTCAAAAAGGGCCCTAACGTAGACGAGCGCCTTCAGAACAAGGTCTCGAAACTGCGTCCGGGGGACAAGACGGTAATCAAGACCTGGAGCCGCTCGGCGGCGGTGACGCCCGAGATGCTCGGCTTCACTTTCGGCGTGCACAACGGCAAGTTCCACGTGCCGGTGACCATCGTCGAGAACATGGTCGGCCACAAGCTCGGCGAATTCTCGCCGACCCGCAAGTTCGTGCGTCACGGCGGCAAGATGCAGAAGGAGCTCGAAGCTCCGAAGCCGGCGGCCGCGGCCGCTCCGGCCGCACCGGCGGCTAAGGGCGGGGCGAAGAAATAACGGCAAGATATGGATGTGAACGCCAAAGCCAGGTTCATCAGGATGTCGCCGCGCAAGGTCCGACTCATCGTCGATCTCGTGCGCGGCCTTCCGGTAGTCGAGGCTGACGCCCAGCTCTCGTTCTTCAAGCGTGCGGCGGCCGGTCCGGTGCTCAAGCTGCTTCGGAGCGCGGTCGCGAACGCCGAACACAATTTCAAATTGGATCCCGCCGACCTGCGCGTGAAGACGATCACGGTAGACGGAGGTCCGACCCTTAAGCGTTTCCGCCCGCGCGCTCACGGCAGCGCCGCGCCGATCCGGAAGAGGACTTCGCACATCACGATCGTCCTCTCGGACGGCAAGACCGCGACGGCGGTCACGACCGCGAAGACCGAAGCTCCGGCCACGGCGCCGGTCGCCACGGTCAAGCCTAAGACCGTGCGGAAAACGGCGAAGACAATCGCCAAGTCCTGACCTATGGGCCACAAAGTCAATCCGAAAATTTTCCGCATCGGCAACGTCCTCACTTGGCATTCGCGCTGGTACGCGAGGAAGAAGGATCTTCCGGGCATGCTTCGCGAGGATTACGGCATCCGCGAATATCTCCAGAAGACGCTCAAGGAAGCCGCGGTCGACCGCGTCGACATCGAGCGCTCGAACAACGCGGTCACGGTGATCGTGGCGACCGCGAAGCCCGGCCTCATCATCGGCCGCGCCGGCACGGGCGTCGAGGAACTCAAGGACAAGATCCGCAAGAAGTTCTTCGGCGGCCGCAAGGTGACCCTGAACCTGAACGTGGTCGAGGTGGCGAGGCCGTCGCTCTCGGCGACCATCATCTCGCAGCAGATCGTGGCCGATCTCGAGAAGCGCATGCCGTTCCGCCGTACGATGAAGATGACGGCCGAGCGCGTCGAGAAGGCCGGAGCGAAGGGCGTCAAGTTCACGATCTCCGGTCGCTTGAACGGCGCCGAGATCGCGCGGACCGAGACCCTTTCGCACGGTTCGGTGCCGCTCCACAACCTGCGCGCCGACATCGATTACGCGCAGTCGACGGCGCGTACCATCTCCGGCGCGATCGGAGTCAAGGTGTGGATCTATCGCGGCGAGGTGTTCGACACGAAGCGCCGTGAACGCGAGAAGGTCCGCGAGGAAGAGGCCGCCAAGGTCGCCGAGAAATCGGCCGCCGAAGCCGCCCAGAACTAGGCAGCCAGTATGTTCACGCCAAAGAAAGTCAAATACCGCAAGATGCACAAGCAGCGGTCGAACCGCATCCGCACGGCGACGACCAAGACGTCCGTGGATTTCGGGTCGATCGGTTTGAAGACCCTCGAGCCGGGCTGGATCACCTCCCGCCAGCTCGAGGCGGCTCGCCGGGCCATGACCCGTTTCGTGAAGCGCGGCGGCAAGATCTGGATCCGCGTCTTCCCGGACAAGTCGGTCACTAACCACGGCAACGAGAGCGTCATGGGCGGCGGCAAGGGCGCGGTCGACCATTACGTCGCCGTCGTCCGTCGCGGCACGGTCATGTTCGAGATGGACGGCGTCGCGGAAGAGACGGCGCGCGAAGCCCTCCGCCTCGCGGCCTACAAGCTCCCGATGAAGACCAAGATCGTGACCAAGAAGGGAGAATAGCTATGATCAAGTTCCAAGAATTGAAAGCGATGGAAGCGCCGGAGCTCTCCAAACTGCTCGCCAAGACGCGCGAGGAGCTTCGGGCCACGCGTTTCCGTCTCGGCACCGGCACGGAAAAGGACGTCCGTTCGATCCGTGAGATGCGCGAGACGATCGCCCGTATCATGTCGCTTCTCGCCGCCAAGGTCGGCGCGAAGAAAGCTTAAGCATATGGAAGCACCCATCAAGACGTCCGCCCGTCGCCGGCTCGACGGCACCGTGGTCTCCGCCAAGATGCAGAAGACCGTGGTCGTCAAAGTCGACCGGATGAAGACGCATCCCAAGTACCGCAAGCAGTTCGTCGTGAGCGCCCGTTACAAGGCGCACGACGAGAAGGGCATCGCCAAGGAAGGCGATGAGGTGACGATCGAAGAGACCCGTCCGTTGTCCAAGGACAAACGGTGGCGGATCCTCGGGGTCAGAAAGGCAGCCACGGTATGATTCAGCACCGCTCGATGCTAGTCGTCGCCGACAACACCGGAGCCAAGAAGCTCCAGTGCATCCACGTGCTCGGCGGCTACCAGAAGCACTACGCCCATTTGGGCGACGTCGTCACTTGCGTGGTCAAGGAAGCCCAGCCGCACGGCATGGTGAAGAAGAGCGACGTCGTCCACGCCGTGCTCGTCCGCACGCACAAGGAGACGCGCCGCAAGGACGGTTCGTACATCCGTTTCGACGACAACGCCGCGGTCATCGTCGACAAGAAGACCAAGGAACCGAAGGGTACGCGCATCTTCGGACCGGTGGCTCGCGAGCTCCGGAGCCGCGGCTACATGAAGATAATCTCGCTGGCACCCGAGGTGCTTTAAAGCGATGGCTATGGCGACTAAATTCAAGATCAAGACCGGAGACCTCGTGAAGGTCACGGCCGGCAAGGACCGGGGCAAGACGGGCAAGGTGATCCAGGCGATCCCCGCGACCGGCCGTTTGGCCGTCGAGGGCGTGAACCAGATGACGAAGCACGTCAAGAACCGCGGCGGATCTCCCGGCCAGACCAAGGGCCAGAAGATCACGTTGTGGTCCCCGATCCGCATCGACAACGTCGCGCTCGTCTGTCCGAAGTGCTCCGAGGCCACGCGCGTCGGCGCCAAGGTGATGGACGACGGGACCAAGGTTCGGGTTTGTCGCAAATGCAAGCAGGCCATCTGACACCTATGCCAGGTCTCCAAGAACGCTACAAGAAAGAGATAGTGCCGGCCTTGAAAGAGGAGCTCGGGATCACGAACTCCATGGCCGTGCCGCGCGTCGTCAAGGTGCTCGTCACCGTCGGCCTCTCCTCGAAGAACAAGGATCCCAAGCTTCAGGAAGCCGTCGAGAACACGCTCGTCCGCATCACCGGCCAGAAGCCGGCGAAGACCGAAGCCAAGAAATCCATCTCGAACTTCAAGATCCGGAAGGGGATGACGGTCGGCGTGATGGTCACCTTGCGCGGGGAGCGGATGTATCACTTCCTCGACAGGCTCGTTAATCTCACCCTGCCCCGCGTTCGCGACTTCCGTGGTCTCTCGAGGAAGTCGGTGGACAAGAAGGGCAATCTCTCGATCGGTTTCCGCGAACACGTCTCGTTCCCGGAAGTCAGTCCCGACGAGGTCGAACGTCTTCATGGTCTCGGGATCACGGTCGTGACGGACGCCAAGACTCGCGAAGCCGGGTTCGCCCTGCTCTCGCGGATCGGGTTCCCGTTCACCGCCAAATGACAAGCTTATGGCTACTGAAGCGCAGATAGCGAAATCGAAACGGAAGCCCAAGTTCTCGAGCCGCACCGTCCGTCGGTGCTGGCGCTGCGGCCGCAAGCACGGCTACATGCGCGACTTCGAGCTCTGCCGGATCTGCTTCCGCGAGCTGGCGAACCGGGGCGAGATCTCCGGCATCAAGAAAGCCAGCTGGTAGACGCCACATATGATGACCGACCCAATCGCAGACATGTTGATCCGGATCAAGAACGCGAGCCGCGCCGGGCGCGCCGAACTTGGCGTACCTCATTCGCGGGTCAAATTCGAGATCGCGAAAATCCTCGAGAGGGAGGGATACCTGAACTCCGTTTCGATCGACGAGACCAAGCGTGACATGACGCTTGGCGTGAACTACGAAGGCAAGCGTCCGCTACTCCGCGACGTCCATCGGCTGTCCAAGCCGGGTCGCCGACTCTACGTCGGCTGGCAGGACATCCCGCGCGTAATGAGCGGACTCGGCATAACGCTTATCTCGACATCCCAAGGCATCATGACCGGGGGCGAAGCGCGCAAGCGTAAGCTCGGCGGCGAGTTGCTTTGCGAGGTGTACTAGACGCACATATATGTCGAGAATTGGAAAAATGCCGATCGTGGTGCCGAACGGGGTCGAAGTCACGGTCGTGGGTGACGAGATCACCGTGAAGGGGCCGAAGGGGACCTTGAAACGCAAGATCCATCCGCACGTGACCGCGGAGATCGTCGCCGGAGAAACCGGCAAAGAGGTGAAGATCACGGTGAGCGAGCCGGACGTGGTCCGCGATCGCGCGCTCTGGGGCCTGTTCCGAGCGCTCATCGCCGGCATGGTCGAAGGCGTCGCCAAAGGTTTCGAGAAGAAGCTCGAGGTGGTCGGCGTCGGCTACAAGGTGGCCGGTGGCGGCGGCAAGATCACGCTCGACGTCGGTTATTCGCACTCCGTCGAGTTCCCGATGCCTGCCGGCGTGACCGCGACGGTCGAGAAGAACTCGATCACGCTCCAGTCGGCCGACAAGGAACTCTTGGGCGAGACCGCGGCCAGCATCCGTCGGGTGCGGAAACCGGAACCGTACAAGGGCAAGGGCATCAGGTATGCCGATGAGACGGTGAGGCGCAAGGCGGGCAAAGCCGCCAAGGCCGCCGCCAAGTAGAATATGCGCTACAAGAATTCACAACAGGAAAAGGACGCCGGTCTCGCGCGCCGTCGGGCGCGGGTCAGGGCCAAGGTCATCGGCACCGCCGAGCGACCCAGGCTTAGCGCGTCGCGGTCGCTCGTGCACATGCGCGCCCAGCTCATCGATGACGTGACCGGCAAGACGATCGCCGCCGCTTCGGATCTCGAGCTCAAGGGCAAACTCCCGGAGGTCGGCGAGCGCAAGGGTAAGGTGGCCAAGGCTTATGCCGTCGGTCTCTTGCTCGCCGAACGCGCCAAGGCGAAGGGCGTCAGCACGGCCGTCTTCGACCGTTCCGGCAACAAATATCACGGCCGCATCGCCGCGCTCGCCGATGGCGCGCGGGCCGGCGGGTTGAGTTTTTAGGGTACTATGGCAATGATGACTAGAGACGCTCGTGGCGGCGGAGGTCGCCGCGGACCGCGTTGCGACGAGGAACCCAAGGAGTTCGATCAGCGCACGCTCGACCTGGCCCGCGTCACTCGCGTGACCAAGGGCGGCAAGCGGATGCGTTTCCGCGCGCTCGTCGTGGTCGGCGACCACAAAGGACGCGTCGGTTTCGGTCTCGCGAAAGGCGCTGACGTGCAGATGTCGGTCGGCAAGGCCGGACGCAAGGCGCAGAAGGCGGTCGTCCGCATCCCGCTCGTCAACGGGACCATCCCGCACAGCATTTGGGCGAAGTATGGCGCGGCCAACGTCTTCCTGAAACCGGCTCCGAAAGGGACCGGAATCAAGGCTGGGGGCGCGACCCGCGTCGTGCTCGAACTCTTGGGCGTCCAGAACGTCGTCGCCAAGGCGCTCGGTTCGAACAACAAAGTCAACAACGTTCGGGCCACGATGAAGGCCTTGGAAGAGCTCACGCTCACGATCAAGGAAGGCCGCGGCAAGGCGAAGGCCGAACCGGTCGTGACGGAAGCCGAGAAAGCGTAAAGATATGGCACAAGCATTGCATACGATCAGGTCGGTCAAAGGCAGTCGGCCGACTCGGCGCCGCATCGGACGCGGCAACGCCTCGGGCATGGGCACCTACTCGACCCGCGGCTCCAAAGGTCAGCGCGCCCGCTCCGGCGGTCGCACCGGCCTGAAGCTCAAGGGCATGAAGCGCATCATCGTCGCGTTGCCGAAGATGCACGGCATGAAGAGCCTGCGGACCAAGCCCTCGACGGTGTCGGTCGCGATCCTGGCCGCCGCTTTCGGCGACGGTTCCAAGGTCACGCTCCGCGACCTGAAGTCCAAGGCGCTCGTCCCGAACCGCGCGCGTTCGGCCAAGGTGATCGGGACCGACAAGCTCGTCAAGAAGCTCTCGCTCTCCGGTCTCAAGACCACGGCATCGGCCAAAGCCTCGATCGAGGCGGCCGGAGGTTCGGTCGGCGCGTGACCCGCGCCGGCTTTTCCTCGTTTTTAACCTACCAGGGATATGGATAGGTTCCTCGAGCAATTCCGTCGCATCTGGAACAATCCGGACGTCAGGAACAACATCCTGTTCATCATCGGGATGTTGACGTTGGTCAGGGTGCTCGCACACATCCCGATTCCCGGCGTCGACGCCGCCAGTTTGCGGCTTCTCATGACCAGGAACCAGTTTCTCGGTCTCTTGAACGTCTTCACCGGCGGTACGATCTCGAATTTCTCGGTCGTCGCGCTCGGAGTCGGTCCGTACATCACGGCCTCGATCATCATCCAGCTTCTCACCATGGTGGTGCCGAAGCTCGAGGAGATCCAGAAGGAAGGCGAACAGGGCCAGAACCGCCTGAACGCCTACATGCGCTATCTCACCGTCCCGCTCTGCGTGCTTCAGGGTTGGAGCATGATCGCGCTCTTGCGTTCGTCGTCGAACGGCGTCCAGATCGACGTCTCGCCGTT
>Ga0172379_10001281_pt1 | contig 51840 bp, 44 predicted proteins | sample GrowelOW334metaG_FD_119756 | JGI IMG/M metagenome (GOLD analysis project Ga0172379, IMG submission 119756) | Groundwater microbial communities from an aquifer near a municipal landfill in Southern Ontario, Canada - Groundwater well OW334 metaG | ecosystem: Environmental > Aquatic > Deep... | reverse complement strand
TTCGCCCGCGTTTTCACGTGCGTTGAAATCCATCCGGGCGCAAAAATTGGCAGGCGCTTTTTCATAGACCACGGGATAGGCGTGGTGATTGGCGAAACCGCGGAAATAGGCGACGACGTGATGTTGTATCACGGCGTGACGCTGGGCGGCAGGGGCTATTGGCACGACCAGAAAGGGCAGAAACGCCACCCCACTCTTGAAAACGGGGTGGTTGTGGGTGTGGGCGCGACCATACTGGGCGCGGTTGAAATAGGCGAGGGAAGCGTAATTGGCGCAGGCGCTACCATACTGCGCAACGTCCCGAAAAAAACGAACGTCCCCGCTGGCTCCGTCTGGAGGGGCGAGGACAAGGGGGTGCCTGCCAACAAGGAGGAGCAGTCAAGGGTTGGCACTGGGGCTGAAATCTGATTGCTGGGCTCCGGAAAGGATTACTTTTTCTTTTCCTTGTCCTTTTCGGCAGCGTAGGTTTTCCTTATCCCGATTTCCGGGTCGTTCGCCGCGTCCGAGAGCTGCGACGTGAGGAATTCCATCAGCTTGTCACCTTCTTCCTTGTTGTAATAGACGTTGGAGCGCCACGCCCACTGCGCCGCGAATATCGTGCTATCGCCTTCCTTGCCGTTGTCGAATCCGGTCGCCACCACGAGAAGGTAGGGGCGCCCCTTCATCTTGTCCGCGAGCGTGCGGTGGATTTCATCGACAGCCGAGCCGAGCATGCTCTCGCTCTTGACGTCGTCCTTCTGCACGGATTTTTTTTCTTCTGCCATGATAATGACCTCTTTTGGGGCCTGCGCGAAGCGCAGTTATGTTTTCCTTTGTTGAATAACATGTTTTTTAAACACATGCCAACGGGTTAATCACGGGATAGGGCATGGCAAGGTATACTGACGAACAGCACAAGCTAGACGAGGAAATCCGCCGCTTCAACGAGTTTTGCTACCTTCTGGAAAGGAAAAAAGAGATGGAGGGCGAGCTTAAACGGATTGCCGCGAGGATGGAGAAGAGGGACTCGTCGCTGCTTCCAAGCTTCCTCCTGCACATATCCGTCGGCGGAAACGTGGGCGCGGATGAGACGCAAAAAGAAATGCTCGCAAGCAGGCTGGCGGATACCCGCGTGAAACTCGCGCAATATGAAAAATACGGTCTGTTTCCGTCCCGCGGCCAGATGAGTTTTCAGCGCTTCGAGCTTGAATTGAGGCAAAAGGAGCTTTTCGGGACTGGCGGCACGCCGATTTACCGCGGCGACACCTACGAATCCGCGCGGCTCACTTCAGCCGAACTCGCGGCAGTTTCCGATTATGCCGCGCTTCTTCGCGCGAAAGAAAAGCTTCGCAACCGCTTCGGGGCAAAATCCGGCAGGAAAACCATATCTCAGGAAGGCGAAATACGGGAAAACTTCAGGAGTGTCATCGAATCCCGCATTGCAGGCGCTGGCGGCTTCCCCTCGCAAGTCGAGGACCTGAAGGGGATTTTCATCGTGCTTTCGGAAAAAATGAGCGAGCCGAAAAGCATTTTTGATTCAGCCGTCCGCGCCCTGCGCAAGCCGAAAGCCGCCCTTATCCGCGGCGCAACAGGGCTTGGGCTGATGGCTGCGGGATTCGTGACTGGCGGAATCGGTTTCATCGCAGCAGGCGCGGTCCTTGGCGCAGCCGGCAGGTTTGCCGCAGTCGACGGCTTCTGGGACACGGCGCACCGCGTTTTTTCAGGGAGGAAAAGCGCAGGCGCGACTGCCATTGCCGCCAATGTTTTCTACAACAACAAAAAGAAATTCTCAAGCTTCCAGTCCGCCCGCGGGATAATGAGCTTCCTTGAAGAGAATCCCATCGGGCATGCGCAGGAAATAGACAAGGCGCTATTTTCATTCGCCGGCAAGATGGCATGGGGCAATCTCGCGAAGAGGGCTGTTTCTTTCGCATGCGCGCTTCTCCCGTTCGCGGGCTCTGCGCTGCAAAGCCTGTTTGAGGGCAAGCCTGAAGTTTCGGCTTTTACTGAGGCGAAGCCATCCATCTCAAAATCTCCCGTTGCTCCGCCCATGAAAGACACTGTGCAGGCGGTTTCCGACGCAAAGCAATCGGACACTGTCCAAGCAGTGCAGCAGGCAATAAAGCCGCCAGTTTCCAATCCAATCCCTCCATCCGCCCCGCAAGCAACCAATCCCGTCTTGCAGGCGGCGGGCGAGGCTTACTCAGCGGACAGCGGCGAGGGGATATGGCATCTGTCCGCCAAGGCGGCGGCAAAAAGCTTCGCGAACTATTCCTCGCTATCATCCCATGAAAAGACCACGCTTGTGAACACGATAAAGAATTACGTCGTCGAAAATAGGGCAAAGGTAGGGCTTCTCGATTCCGAGCTTGTCGGGAACGGCGCAGACAATTGCCCGTGCCTCAAGAAAGGGGCGGATATAATATTCACGCAGGAAAACTTCGCAGAGGCGCTGACGAAACTGCCCAAGTGGTTTGCCGACAAGCACGGCTTGGGAAAATCGCTTCCGATAAGCCTCAAGCCGCAAATCGGCGACAGCACCCTGAAACTCGCGCGGAAACTCTCGTTATAGAAACAGCTCCGCTGGGCAATCAAAGCGCCTCGGACTTGGAGTCGAGCTGCGGCTCGACTGCGTCCAAGCCGTTCTGCTGAACGCCTCGGACAGGACTTGAACCTGTGACCTATGGATTGCTGCCGTCCGCTTTTGCGGGCAGTTAACAGTCCATCGCTCTACCGACTGAGCTACCGAGGCACGTCTCCATTTTCCTTCGGAAAACGTGCGTGCAAATCCTCGCGGATTTGCACATCTTAGTCGAGCTTCTCGCTCGACTTCTGAACTTTTTACTCCGTAAAAAGTTCATGCCACTGGCCGGATTTGAACCAGCAACACATCGGTGACTGAAGCGCATCTCCGCTTCTTCAGCCGATTGCTCTCCCAGGTTGAGCTACAGTGGCGTGCAGACGGGATTGTGCGGAAAAACGTTAATAAACCCTAGAGCTATGCGCCTGCAAGTTCCAGAACCTCGGTCAGGCCGTGCAAAAGCAGCCATCCAGCGAAAACCGCGAGGATTATGCCCGTCAGCTTCAGGAACCTCTTCACGTCCAGCTTCACAATCGAGCGGAAGGAGGCGTATGCAAGCGCGGCTGCCGCAAGCGCGCCTGCCGCAACGGAGGGAACGTCAATCATCTTCGACGAGAGCCACACCCCTCCGAGCATCAGCACGATTTCCACTCCTTCGCGGAAAACGTTCGCGAATACAACGAACGCGAGAATCGCCTTTCCCCTACCGTCAAGCTTTCCTTCGCCCTGCTTTCCAAACGGGTTCCAAAACGGCTTGCCCTCAAGCATTGCGATTGCGAGCCAGCCGATGAGCGCGGCGGACGCTATAGACACGATGGCTTCGAACTGCCCCTCATGGGCTTCAAATCCCCCTGCGAGGGACTCGAACGCAATTGCCGCTGCGATGGATGCGGCTGCGGCAAGCGCGGCGCCGGCGTAAACGAGCCATCCGTGCTTCCAGTTGCCGGTTTTTTTGAGGTAGGCAAGCACCGCTCCCATTACAAGGGCGATTTCGAAAAATTCGCGGAAGGAGATTACGAATTCGGCAATCATGCGCTTTAAGGGAGGGGCGCCGGTTTTAATCCGCTCTACTCATTTCCGGCGCGGGCGCGCACGTGCTCTTTCATGATGCAGCGATCCATCACAACAAGAAGCCCTGCCTCTTCCGCGCGCTTCGCGGCGGCTTCGTTCACCACGCCCTCCTGCATCCAGACCGCCTTTGCCCCGATTTTTATCGCCTGCTCGACTATTTCAGGCACTGCGTCGGATTTCCTGAAAATATCAACAACCTCTACTTTCTGCAGGACGGATGGCAGGTCGGAGAAGCTTTTCTTGCCGAGCCAGCCGGAAATCGCGGGGTTGACCGGCACCACGTCGAACCCGTTTTCCATCAGGTATTTCGCCACTCTGAAGGACGGGCGCTCCGGGTTGTCGGACAGCCCGACCACTGCCACTGTTTTCATGGCAAGGATTTTCGCAATCGTTTCCGGCTCGGCAAACTCGCCTCGCGTTCCCGGCGCAGGCGGCATACTGCAAGTATTTTTCCCATCTTCGTTCATTTTGCCAGCCTCCTGACAACTTCATCGTGCGGGGCGTTGGTGCGGATTGAGGTCGGGGAAAAATGCGTCCTCTCGGCGAGGAATCCAGCATTTCTCATCGCGGCAAGCGCGTCGTCCATCCCCGCAATCCGTGTGCCTTTCTTTTTCGCAAGCACGTGCAAATCGTAATAGCCAAGCGTCCCCACGCGGCTTTCGGCCTGTATCGTGAGAAGCATCTTCTCAAGCTGCGCCTTCTTTTGGTAATCCCGCTTCGCGTTTTGTTTTTGCATGCCCTCAAGCGTTTTTCCGTCCCACAAATGCCCGAGATACATCGGTCCCCCGATTGCCAGCTGGTGCGCGCAGAGCGGGCAGGCTTGGTGCCGCGGAAGCCTCGACGATTCGCGCCAGCAGCAGCCCGGGCAATAGGAAACATAGCCCATCTTCTTCACGCACGCCACAGCCTTTTCAGCGCCTTTTTCCAGCCGCAGGGCTACTTTCACGTAATGGCGGTGCGAAAATGAGAACAGCGGGTCGATTCCGAGGTTGAACTGCGCGGACGCAAGGACGATTTTCCCAAGCAGTATGCGCACCGCGTTCTCGTGGCAGAATTCGTTGTCAAGCGGGGCGGCGCCGTAGTTTTTCAGGCAGGCGGCATGGTTCGCGCCGCAAAGGACCGCCATGTCAGTTGCCGTAATGGAAAGGAATCCCTCTTTCCTGTCCTCGAAGGATTTTATCGCGTCGTGCAGGAACGGGACCGGCGTGCCGAAAGGGTCGAGCTCCAATAAATCGTACTCGCCCTTGTGCTTGCGCGGGAACTCGCAGGCGTCGATATACTCAACATTGCATTTCACGCGGTTCATCTTCGCGTTTTTCTTCGCGCACGCAATCGCCTTTTCGCTCAAGTCCGACATCGAAAGGGAGGACACGTTCCTGTTCTCGATTTTGTAGCGCAAGCCGCGGATTCCGCTTGCGCACATGAGGTCTGCCACTCCGATTTTTTCAGGGAGCGTGCCTGTGAAAAGGGAGAACATGTCGCGGCAAAGCTCCATTTCGGGGTTGTAAAATACGCCGGTTGGCATGGCGAACTTGGACTGCGGGGAGCCCTCGGTTGCAAGCTGCGCGGATTTGAGGGCGTCTGGCTTGGCAGCAGCCGGAAGCAAAGCTCGCTTCGCAGATGCGGGCGCAGCCTGTTTTTTTTGCGGTTTCTTCCCGGCTTTTTTGTTTTTTTCCCCTGTAACCATAGGGCAAATGAATGGCTGAATATAATAAAAAGCATCACTTCGAGACTTCGGCATGGAAAGGACGATACGCCGCTCCATAGTGTCAGGCAGGCTGCCCGCTCCGCCATCCTCCGCAATCGCGCACCGCGCCATCATAGCGGCTGCGCTGTCCCCCGGGCAGTCCGTGATTTCGCATATTCCCTTTTCAGAGGGCGTGAAATCCACCATCCGCGCATGCGCATCAATCGGGGCTGACATAGCAATCGACGAGGAGCAGGGCGTTGCCGACATTTTCGGAATGCACCGGGGGTTTTCCGGCGCAGCAGTCGACTGCTGGCAAAGCAACAGCACGTTCAAGATGTTCCTTCCCCTTCTTCCCGCGCTTGGGGGCAAGTCCCGCATAAACGGAAGCGGCACGCTTGCGAAAAAGCCGCTTGAGGCGTACATGGTTTACCTTGAGAGGCTCGGCGCGCGCGTAAGCTCTGTGGCAGGTACGCTCCCAATCGAGCTTGAAGGCCCGCTAACCGAGCAGGAAATCGTCTGCTTCCCTGCGCTTGGCACGCAGTTTTTCTCGGGGCTTCTTTTTTCCTCGGCGGTCCGCGAGGAGCAAATCACAATCGGGCTTGACGGGGAATTCGACAACCCCCAATACGCGGACATGAGCGTGGATCTGCTCTCGGAATTCGGGGTGTCCATTCACCGCTCGGAAGGGGATTTCCTCTTCGACGGGAACCACGGTTTCTCCCCCGCGAATTTTGAAGCCCCTGCGAGCAGCTATCTCTCCTCATTCATGCTCCTCGCCGGCGCAGCTGCTGGCAAGGTGATACTCGCGGGGCTTGGGAGCGAGGACTCGCAGGCGCTGGCAGGGCTTTTCCGCTCGTTTGACGCCTCGGCAACCGCGTCCGGCGAAACGCTCACCATTTCCGCGGGCTTTCCCCACAAGGGTGAATTCGACGCCTGGGAGCTTGGCATCTACCTGCCGCACGCGCTGGTGCTTGCATCGCTTTCGCAGGGCGAGTGCAGGTTCAACAGCATAGGTTCGCTTGGCAAGCAGCAGGACAGGCGCCTGAAGCTCATGGTCCGCGAGCTTTCCAAGATGGGCTTGAAAAGCGAGGAGAGGGATGGCGCGCTCACCGTATCTGGCGGCAAGCTGACTGCGGCGACCATCCGCCCGGAGGGCGATGCCGCGGTTGCCATGGCATGCTCAATAGCCGGTCTTTGCGCCAGCGGGCAGACGCAGGTAACCGAGGCGGAATGCGTGGAAAAGGCTTACCCTGGCTTCTTTGCCGACCTCGAGCGCCTCGGCGCGATAGTCCACTGACAGTTTTCCTTCTTTTCGGGCTGCAGGGCTTCAGCTATGGGTTTCTTTTTTGCCCGTGGAAATGAAAAACAAGCCAAGCTTCCGCTATGGCAGGTTCATTCCGATTTCAGCTGAGCCTTACAGCTCGTGACTCGAACCGCTACGGTTCTCGTCACTTTGGCGCTTGTGCGCCAAAACGCTTTAGTTGCTCTCGCAACTAAAGCTCGCCGACACGGCGCTTCAGCTTGCGCTTCAGGCGTTTGCGGCGTTTCTTCAGCCACTTCCAGCGCATGCGCCCTTTCTTCTTCCATTTTCGTGGTCTTGCTCCCAATAAGTCACCTAAATGTAATGTTCAAGTTTGTTCTTATTTGCCCAATACGATTATAAAGCCACCTATTTCATCGTCGGTGGGGCGGCGTCATCGGCTTCCCGCCACTTCTTCCGGTAAGCGTCAATCAGCCCGTGCGCATAGTTTATGCAGCCGAACGCCGTCACGTAGTCTTTCTTGTCGAGGAAATATTGCGTGTCCTCGCAGTACTGCTTCGCAAGCTCGACAACATCCTCTGTTTCCGGCGTGATTTTGACCTCGCCAACATTCTCGTGGAACTGGCGGATGTCGGATTCTATCCTTTCCTTTTCAGAGAGCAGGGGCTTTTTTTCCGCCGCGCCCGCTCCGGCTGTTTTTTTCTTCGCATCCGCCATTCAACCACGTTCCATGTATCTCGCGCGATTCTCTATTTCAGAAACCATCTTCACGACGCCACGGGCGCCGCCGGCTTTGGAGTATGCGGAAACAAATTTCGTCCCGTCCGCCGTGCCAAGCGCCTTTTTCATCATCACAATATCAGTTGCCTTGTCCTCGGCATCGGGCGATATGCTGCCCAGCCCGAAGTCAATCACAGCCATTCCATCATTTGTCTTCATCAGGTTCGCAGGCGTGTAATCGCCATGTATGATTCCTTTTGAGTGCAATTTCACAAGTATTTCCGCGGCATCGGACATTTCCTTCGCAGAAATTTTCCTTTTCCTCAGCGTGTGGTAGAGCATCTCGCCCTCGAGGAATTTCATGCGTATGTAGAATTCGCCAACCGAGAGGACAGCGGGGCATAAAACGCCGGCTTCCTTTGCCCTCGCAAGCAGCCGCGCCTCGCGTTTCGTCCTGCCGCTTCGAATCTGCCTGTCAAGCGCAGGGGCGCGGTATTCCTTTTCCACGCGGAATTTTTCCACTGCCGAAACGCCAAGAAAAGTAATTTTCTCCAAAACAGCTTCCGCGCCTTTCATAGAAAAACTCACAGCCCGCCGAATCCGCCAATCATCTGGAACGCAAGGTAGGAAAACGCGAATGAGGAGAGCCAAATCCTCCAGTCCCACGCAAGCACCTTGCTTCCGTCAAGCGGGAAAATCGGGATGAGGTTGAACATGGCAAGCCCCATGTTCACGCCCGCGCCCATGAACGCCACCGCCCCGATTATTGGGTTGCTGCCAAAAAGCAGGTACATTGCGAAGAACAGGATTGAAAGCGCCCAGTTCATGGCAGGCCCCGCAAGCGAGATTATCCCGTTCTCCTTCCTGCTGATGGGGCGCATTGCGTAGATGTAGACTGCGCCCGGCGCCATGAATAGCGGGAGGCGGAAGCCGAATATCTGCGGGACTATGGCAAGCCCAAGCGCGAATACGAGCCCCAACGGCCATGCCTGGAAGCGCGCCTTTGCCCCGTATTTTATCCCGTAATACTTGTGCGCAAGCTCGTGAAGCACGAACCCGCTCCCGATTGTCAGGACGTATGCTGCCATGCTGAATATGAAGCCCGCGGGGTCGAGGTTCAGCCCGCTTGAGGCGAAAGTGAGCGCAAGGGACAAGGCAAGCACTGAAACGGCTATTTCGAAAGCCTCGCTTTGCCCGATGTGCATTTTTACAGCTGCCATAAGATTACCCGTCAAGCGCAGGGATGCGCGGCGCTAGCCGTACATCGAGTTTCTCTCGCCCTTCGCGAACTTGGTTATCATGTCGTCGTATTTCTTCGTGACCGAAGGCTTGATAAGTGAAAGTGCGGCGTCGAAGTCCTTGTCCGCGACTTCCTTCGCGTCAAGGTTCCTGCGAAGCGCGGTCATGCCCGCCTCGCGGCAGACGTTTTCAAGGTCAGCGCCGGTGTAGCCCTCGGTCTTCTTCGCGAGGTCTGCGTGGTCCACTCCCTTTGCAAGCGGCATTCCCTTGGTGTGTATCTTGAAAATCTCAAGCCTTGCCTTCTCGTCAGGCGCGGGGATGTCAATCACGCGGTCGAACCTGCCTCCTCTCATGAGCGCAGGGTCGAGTATGTCCGGGCGGTTTGTCGCAGCAATCACCACGACGTTTTTCAAGCCGGTCAGCCCGTCCATTTCCGTAAGCAAGGTATCCACCACGCGCTCGGAGACGCGGTTGCCCTCGTCGCCCGCGCTTCTGTGCGGGGCGATGGAGTCGATTTCATCTATGAAAATCACGCAGGGCGTCGCCATCCTCGCCTTCCTGAATGTCTCGCGGATTGCCTTTTCCGATTCACCCACCCACTTGGAAAGCACTTCCGGCCCCTTCACTGAAATGAAGTTCGCCTCTGTTTCGGTTGCGACAGCTTTTGCGAACATGGTCTTTCCAGTGCCTGGCAAGCCCACAAGCAATATTCCCTTCACAGGGCGTATGCCCAGCCGGATAAACACTTCTGGGTTCTTGAGCGGAAGCTCGACGGCTTCCTTCAATTCCTTTTTCACGCTCTCAAGCCCGCCGATGTCGGTCCAGCGGACGTTGGGCTTTTCTATGAACACCTCGCGCAATGCGCTTGGGCGCACCTCGCGAAGCGCGTTGAAGAAGTCCTCGCGCGTGACTTTCAGGTTGTCAAGTATTTCGACGGGGATTTCCTGCTCCAAGTCTATCTTGGGGAGTATGCGGCGAAGCACTTTCATCGCCGCCTCCTTTGTAAGCGAGGAGATGTCCGCGCCGGTGTAGCCGTGCGTTATTCCCGCAAGCTCTTCAATCAGCTTGCCATCCTTGTTGTCGTTTTCGTCAATAGGCATGGAGCGGGCATGTATCTGCAATATTTCCTTTCTCGCAGGGCGGTCTGGCACGCCAAGCTCTATTTCGCGGTCGAACCTGCCCGGGCGGCGAAGCGCGGGGTCAATCGAGTTGGGGCGGTTTGTCGCTCCGATTACGATTACCTGTCCCCTTGCCTTCAATCCGTCGAGAAGGGTGAGCAGCTGGGAAACCATTCTTCGTTCCACTTCGCCAGTGACTTCCTCCCTCTTCGGGGCAATCGCGTCGATTTCGTCCATGAAAATGATTGACGGCGCGTTCTCCTGGGCGTCCTTGAATATCTGGCGCATCTTCTCCTCGGATTCGCCCACGAACTTGCTCACAAGCTCGGGGCCTCCGATATGAACGAAGTTGGCTTCCGACTCGGACGCCACTGCTCTTGCGAGAAGCGTTTTTCCCGTGCCGGGCGGACCGTAAATCAGCACGCCCTTGGGCGCTTCTATTCCCAATCTTTCGAACAACTCGGGGTGCCTCAGGGGCAGCTCCACCATTTCGCGGATTTTCTGCACCTCTTCCTTCAAGCCGCCCACGTCTTCGTAGGAAAGCGTCTGCACCGGCGTGCCCTCCTTTTCAGGCGCCTCTTTGAGCACAAGCTCGGTGCTTTCGTTGATTATGACAATGCCCGCTGGCTGGACAACAACTGCCACAAGCGGGAAGGACGTTCCGAAGACTCCGATGAATATCGTGTCTCCCCTGTTAAGCGCCCTGCCGACCATTTTCTTCTTCACGAACTGGTCGAAGCCCGGCGAGTATTTCATGGGCTGCGTGGGGGCAAGAACGACTTTCTTCGCCTCCTTCAATTCGGCTTTCCTGACCACGAGCTTGTCCCCCAAGCCAGCGCCGGTGTTCTGCCTGAGATAACCGTCCATGCGTATGATGTTCATGCCTTCGTCCTGCGGGTGCGCCTGCCACACGAGCGCGGCAGTGCTTCGCTTGCCCTTCAGCTCCACTATGTCCCCTGTGGAAACATCAAGCTCCTTTCTGGCTTTGGAGTCTATTCTTACAAGCCCTCGCCCGACGTCGTTTTGCAGCGCTTCCGCGACTTTGAGTTCGATTGATTTTACGGCCATAGAAATCCCCTAATATCGCTAATCATCAGCATCTGTTCCAACCCCTAAAAGTGGCTCAAAAATTTATAAAGGGGGGCGGTTTCACAAGGGGTGGCAGGTCCCCTAAAGGTTGCCCATCGTTGCCCTAGGGTTGCGTGCCACCCCTTGTGCCGGGGAAGGGTTCTTGTCGGACAGCTAGAATTCGCCAAGCGTCTTCTGCCCTTCCTCTATCTCCGCCTTCTTTTCCTTTTCGCCGAAAATCAGTATCTTCCCGTATTCGCCGTCGTAGCCAGCGACTTTCTTCACCTTTCCTTCTTCCACCCTTCTGATGGCTTCGGCAACCCGCTCGCCGGCCGCCTTCTTCAGCTTCTCAGGCGGGGCATGAAGCACGGCGAATTCGTTTCCGAAATGCTTGATTAGCAGATGGTATTGCTCGTCCACGGCTTTTGTGGTGGATTTCTTGCCGATTGCCTCGCCAAGCACTTCCTTGAGCGGCACTAACGACTCGAACGGGACAGAGTTTTTCGGCACAAACCCGTCCTGCCTGTCTGCAAGCTGCTCCACCCTGTTCATCACGCCTATTGTCAGCGGTTTGTGGCACACAGGGCAAATCCCGTTATGCTTCTTTGTCTCTTCAGGGGCAAAGCTCACGTTGCAGTTCCTGTGCCCGTCATAGTGGTATTTCCCCTCTTCAGGGTAGAATTCGTAAGTGCAGGCAAGCCCTTTTTTCTCCTTGAAGCGTATCGCCTCATATAGCTCGTTGTAGCTTAGGCGGTCCAAGTCAAACACGTTCGCCTCCCTGCCGATTTTCTCAGGCGAGTGCGAGTCTGAATTCGAAAGCAATTGCAGCCTGTCAAGCTCGGAGAGCCGCCAGTTCATCGCCGGGTCGGAGGACAGTCCGGTTTCAACCGCGTAAATGCTCTTCTCGTATTCCCCGAACGCCTCTTTCATCGAGTCAAAGCCGCTCATGGAGCCGAAAACCGAGAACCACGGAGTCCATATGTGCGCGGGGATGACGAGGTTCTTGTCCGAAATTCCAAGCACTATTTCGCATACCTCAATCGCGGACATCCCAAATATGGGGCGCCCATCGGACTTCAAATTTCCCCGCTTGCCAAGCGCCTCATTCACCTGCGCCGCCACTTCCAACGAAGGCGAAAGAAGTATGAGATGCACGCGCCTTCCGTGCCCTCCCTGCGTATAGATGCAGGAAACCTCGGCTGAAAGGCAGAAATTCATGCCGCCGTATTGCAAAAAGCCGTTGTCGGATTCGATTGCCTTTTTCTCAAGCTCGGCAAACCAGTCCGGGTGGGTAAAGTCGCCGGTGCCGAGAAGGTCGATTCCCTTTATCCTCGCCCACTTGGAAAGCGTTTCCAGTTCCATGCCAGGGCTGGTGGCGCGAGAATACTTGGAATGCATGTGCAAGTCTGCGACTACTTTGACCACTGATATTCCTCCCATGCCAAATTCCACGGTATCAGTAATAATGCTTGCTATCCGGCAATGCGGCTTCTCTTTTTAAATAGTTATTATTACTAACAATTCATGAGTTTTTCGATTCCCAATCCCAAACGATACATCACTAGGCTGGGTATTGACACCCCCTTCATACAGAAAAGGGAGAAGAACTGCCAGCTTTCAGTTGCGCTTGCAATCGCATGCGACAGGGGCAAGGAAAAATCAGTGCACGCCCTGGCGGCCATTGTCAGGAAGCTTCCCCTGATAGACAGGGTGGACATAGCACGCCGTGTGGCTTTTCAAAGGGAGAGGGATATTTCATCCAAGGCTTGCGATTTTGAATTCAACATGGCGATGGGGGCAAAGGCCGAAAAAGATGGCAACCCTGCTTTGGCTTGGTGGTTCTACGGAGCGGCACCCAAATCGAGCAACGCGCACGCATACCGAAAAAGGACAGAGCGCACCGAAAACGCAACAGCAGCCCTGCTGTTGTATTTCGATGAAAAAGCATATCTCAGCGAGATTGCCAAGGAGCTTTCCTCTCCAGGCACCAAATCCATTCCCTGCACCTATTCTCTCAACTAGCCGCGTGCGTTTGCGTCTAGCCCTGCGGAATTAAAATACTCCTCTCCGCCTTTTGGATTATGGGCAATATTTTCAAGCGCGAGCGCGGCGAGAACCGCATTTTCCGCGACGAGTCCGCGCTTCTTCCCGATTACCTGCCGGACGAGCTTCCGGGCAGGGAGCGCGAGACTCGAGAGCTGGTCTATTGTCTCTCCCCTGCGTCGGAGAACCGCCAGCCCGAGCACGCGCTGTTGATCGGTCCGCCAGGAACAGGCAAAACATCAGTCTCCAGATTCGTCCTCAAACAACTCTCCGAATACTCCTCCCGCCCGCTCACAGTCTATGTGAACTGCTGGGAGTCGCCCTCCCGCTTCGCTGTTTTGGGCTTCCTTGCCACCGCGCTTGGCGAACTGATGCCGCGCCGCGGCATTGCCGCCGATGAAATAATGGCGCGCATAGTTGAAATAGCGAAAAAGGAAGGAAGAATACCGATTCTTGTGCTTGACGAAGTGGACAGGCTCGCCTCCTCGCCCGACGGCATGCAGGTCCTCTATGACCTGTGCCGCGCGAATGAAATGCACTCGCTCAAAACAGGAGTAATAGCAATAACAAACGACACCGAGCTTCACACACGGCTTGACTCGCGCATCCGCTCCTCGTTCGTGCAGCACACGCTTCAGTTCGCCCCCTACACAGTCCCGCAGCTCAAGGAAATACTCGCCCGCAGGGCAAAGCTCGCATTCGCGCCGGACGCGCTTGATTCCGAGGTCGTGCCCCTGTGCGCCGCAATGGCATTCAAGAACAGCGGGGACGCAAGAGTGGCACTTGCCCTCCTCCTGTCCGCGGGAAAAGCAGCAGAGCGCGAAAACGCCCCCAAGGTACTCGTGCAGCACGTGCGCCAAATCGAAACACAAACTCTCCAATCAGGCGCGTCGGTAAAAGCAGAGCGCAAACTCGGCGAAATGGACGAACTCGACCAGAAAATAGTTGAAACAGCAAAGAAAGCGGGCAAGGGGGGCATCGAATCAGGCAAGCTCTACGACTCGCTCGCCAAATTCTCAAAAGAGCGCGCAATCAGAAACAGGATTGATGCCCTCGAAAAATCAGGCATACTCACGACTGAAAGCGTGCAATTGGGGCAGGGAAGAAGCAGGATAATCCGGATTAAGGAATAGCTGCACGCCCTCTTTGGATTACCTTTTTAAATAGTTGTAGGAAGTAAATCATTATGGTAAGAATTGGCACTATGTTAGCCAAAACAGCGGAAACCGATTCAAGGTATGCCCCAGTTTCCAATAGATACTCTCGCCTTGAAAAAACCTTCAAGAAACTCCTGCAAGGCGACCCTGACTTCATCCCGCGGCTTTCTCCAACAGTTTTCGGTGCGCAAAGCGCAGTCTATCTTGGGGTGCGCCCTGTTGAAAGATACAGCCCTGAAAACATGTCCCGCGCGCTGGACAACGTCGAAGTAGGCCTTGATGTGCTGTTTGGCTTGTTCGCGATAAGCAAAGGAATGGAAGTTTCAACGTCTCTCAAGCCAGCGTCATTCCAGAATCCGGAATCAATATGGCTTTCCAATATTTTTTACAACGGCGAGCCGGTTGCAAGGCTGGGCGCCAACCTGCATCTGGAAAACGAAAAAATCGTCATGAGCATAACCACGATACAGGGCAACAAGGGTTCAGCTTCGCTTGTGGCGATGCGCCAGAATCTCAAGGAGAATCATTCGACATTCTGGCCCATCGAAGCAATTTCGGCAATGCTGCAAAAGCTTCCCAAGGAAATATCCGCAGTTCGCGGCATTTCAAGCCTTTCGCACCCAGAACAAGGGCGATTGGCGTTCCACAAAAGCACTTTCTGCATGTATGACCGGACATTCAGGAAAATGGGTTGGGCTGAGAAAAATTCTCAGGATAACAGCGGCATCGCGTATTACGAATTTGCCCCGCCTGGTTAGTTCGCCTTTATTTTCTTCGTGGCCTCTTCAACTGTAAGTAGCTCTTCCTTTCCGCTTTCAAGATTCCTAAGCGTGATTTTCTTTTCCTTTTGCTCTTTTTCGCCGATGACTACAATCCACGCGCAGGCGTTCGAGGCGAATTCCATCTGCTTCTTGAGATTGCGCTCGTTCAGGTCGGTTTGGACCGCGATTCCCGCCGCGCGGAGTTTTGCAGCGACTTCAAGCGAGTAGATGTAGAATTCCTCCTTCACAGAGGCAACGAATACGCCCTTCTTGGGCATCTTCTTCTCCTTCATGAGGTACAGCAGCCGCTCGATTCCAAGCGAAATGCCCACAGCTGAGTCGCCCTGCCCGTACATGGCTAAAAGCCCGTCATACCTTCCGCCGCCTGCAACAGAGCCGATGTCATCGGACAGTTTTATCTCGAATATGGCGCCGGTGTAGTAGTCCAGCCCGCGCACAAGCGAAAAGTCGATTTCAAGCTTGAGCGACTTGTCGTACTGTGAAACAAGAGAAATAATCTGCTTGAGGTCATCCGCCGCCTCTGGCGAGTATTCGCGCGCAAGCTCGAGCTTTTGCTTGTTGGAAGTCACGGACTCCACGCTGTCAAGGAAGGTGGCGAATTTCTCGATTGGCTCGCGGGTTTCGATTTCGTCGTCATCCAGAAGCTCCTCGAACTCCTCCATCATCTTCTCGCGGGTTATCTTGCCTTTCTTGTCCAGCAACCGCAAAAGCGCGCTTTCCTTGTCTGGAAGAATGCCTGATGCAATGGAGGAAATGAGCCGCCTGTCGTTTATTTTGACAGTCGCGCCTGAAAAGCCAAGCGAATTCAACGCCTCGCAGGCGCACGAAATAAGCTCCGCTTCAGCCCGAACAGACTGGCACCCTATGATGTCCGCGTCAGCTTGGTAAAACTCGCGGAACCTGCCCTTCTGCGGCTCCTCTCGCCGCCACACTGGCGCAACACAGTATCGTTTGAACGGTTTTTTGAAAGTATTCGAAGATGCCACTCTTGAAAGAGGAACAGTAAGGTCAAAGCGAAGGGCAAGCCTCCCGTCATCCACGCGGAAAAGCTGCCCCTTTATCTCGTCCCCGCACTTTTTCTCGAGCACTTCCACTGTTTCAAGCGCAGGAGTGTCCATTGGGGAAAATCCGAACTTGCGGTAAGCGGCTTTTATTGTTTCAATCGCCCATTCGCGCTTTTCCATCTCGTCGGGAAGGAAATCACGCATCCCTTTTGGCGCAGAGTAATCAGCCAATCAAATCAACCCTTATGACTAAAAGAAAAAAATGAAAAAAGAAAAAAGCACGGGAAACCGTCAGAACTTCTTGTCCGGGTCGGACCGGGGTCCGACTGTCCAAAAAATTCCTTCAGAATTTTTTGTGCTTCTGGAAGCAGTCCTTGCAGTAAACCGGCCTTCCTTCGGTCGGCTTGAAGGGCACTTCGCACTCCCCTCCGCAGTCGGAGCAGGTTGCCTTGTGCATTTCGCGCGGGCCACCGTAGCCACCGCGTCCGCCAAAGCCGCCGCCACCGCCTCTGCCGTAGCCGCCACCGCCTCTGCCGCCGTGTCCGCCTCTTCCGCCATATCCGCCGTCGTCTTCGTAACTCATTTTTTCACCTATTTCACTACGGGGGCTTGTTGCCCCTTTCATGCTTTAATGCTAGAATTTATCCACTCTTTCAGCGACTCCTTGGTCGCGGCGCCTACGCGGTTCGCGATTACGTTGCCGTTCTTGAAAAGCAGAAGTGTCGGGATGGAGGAAACCTCGAATCTCTCCGAGAGTTCGGGCTGCTCATCCACGTTTACCTTGCCGAATTTCAATGTTTTCATTTCCTCTGAGAGCTGTTCCACGACGGGACCGAGCATCCTGCACGGTCCGCACCATGGCGCCCAGAAATCGACAAGAACAACGCTTGCCTTCAATTCCTTGTCGAAGTTTTCATTTGTCAGCGTGAGCATTTTCTGCACCTCTCACATTTGTAGATATAACCACTGTATTAATAAACAAATTACTTTCAGTCGGGTAATCATTCCAGCTTCGCCTGCTTCTCCGGCTCCTTCACGCTTGGCGTCTGCCCGCCGAAATACATCTTGAACTTCGGCGTGGTGTGGAGCGTTTTCGTCCTCCCGTTCTTTTTCTGATGCACAAACCCCTTTTCCACAAGCTCGGCGATGTCCTGATATATGGTGGAGCCAAGCCTGTCGGCGAGGAGCGACTTTTTCATGCCCTCTGTCTTTGAAATGTAGGCAAGCGTCCGCAGTGCATGCCTCGAAATCTCCCCCTGTTGCGCGAACTCCTTGACGGCATTCACGTAGCTGAGCCGCAGGCGCATGTAGTACTTGTTCTCCTCAAAGGCGATTTCAACCGCGCTTTCCGCGTCGTCGTAGCGCTTCTGGAGGGTTTCCAGCCTCTGCGAAACGTATCCCGGCGCGGCAACCCCGATGAGCTTTCCAAGCTCCGAAACCGCAAGCGGCTTTGACGACATGAACAATGCCGCCTCGATTATCCGTTCCGCCTCTTTTTCGTCCATGAATACCACCGGATGCTGTTACTGCTTCTGCCCGCGCCTTTTTCATACTTTTGCAAGCCCCCTGCCGCTCTTGCCCGCCTCTTCCTTACTTCTTCCTTCCCTTTGCGGGCTTTTCGTCCTCGTCTTCCGCTTCCTCGCCGGCTGTTGCGATTTCCTTTGCCTCGTTCTCGTCAAGCTCGCCTTCGCCTTCAGCCTCCTCTTTCTCCTCTTCCTTTGTTTTTTTGTTCGCTTCCCTTACGCGGATGAATATTTCCCCGAAGAACTTCTCCTGGAAAATGGAGATTTTCTTGTCCTGCGAAAGATGGAGCACGGGAAGGAGAGTGGTGATTACTTCGTATGCCTCATGCGACTTGAGTATTGCGTTGAAGGTGGTCAGCCCCTCCACGTCCTTTGCCCCGACAATCCGCTTGTAAACGTCATCCATCCTCTGCTCGATGTTGAACTCCGGAAGCTGGATGTTGATGACAGCGGGTATCTCGATTTTCGACGCCTTCTCCTCGCGCTTTTTCTGGTCGTCGAAGACCTTTTCCATGGCGAGAAGCAGCTCGTCAAGCGTTACCATTCTTTTCGGGGGGATGCGGGTTTTCAACTCCAGCATGGGGATGGTTTCAGCCTCGCCCCCCTCCTCAGGAACGTATGTCTCCTCTGTTGTCACCTGCGCCTCTTCCTCGAAGCGAAGCGCGTCGGACTTGAAGCGTATGAGAATCGCAGCCGCGAGAATCAGATTCGCGGGCACGCGCAAGTCGAGCATTTCCATCTTCTTTATGCGCTCGATGTAATCCGAGGTGACAAGCACTATGTCTATATTCCACGGGTCGAGCTGGTTCGCGGAGACGAGGTCAAGGAGCATCTCGCGCCAAGTGGGGTATTCCACGATTTTCTCCAATCGCATGTCGCCTGCGGCAAGTTTCGGCTTCACGAGCGCGTCCGCTTCCTCATTGATCTCCTCCTCGGCTTCTTTCAGCCTCGTCGGTTTCGGGCTTCGCCCGAAATCTCGCCGGCTTCCGCCGGCGATTTGCGCATCCTCGCTGCCAAGGGCGTTCCTGCCCCTTTTCTGCTTCGGGGCTTCGGACTGGAAGATATCCTCCTCTTCCTCGTTTTTCGCCCTCTTGGTCGCCATGCGATTTTTCCTCGGGTATTCCTTTTATTTGTAGTGGAATCCGCGCGATTGGGCATTGCCCGTCCAACGCCGGATGCCCGCAGTCGGATTAAAAAGCCCTCCGCCAAATATCCAATCCATCAAACGTGGTTTTTATGGAAAAGAAAAAATCAGTCGACGAAATGACAAACGACGCCATTGCGGATGGCGGCTATCTTGTGAACCTTTACTTCGACCTTCACGCGGCGACAGCCGACGAGGTGAAAAACCTCATGGTGGGTTTCATCAGCAAGCTTACCAAGGAAAAGGGCGTGATTTACGCCGTCGGCGAAATAGACGAGCCGCTTGAAAAGGGCGGGGTTTATTCCACGTGGGCGGAAGTGAAGCTCCTTGCCGAGGACTTCAACGCGCTTGCAAGGATTGCCGCGCAGTACTCGCCAATCGGCGTCGACATATTGCGCCCTGAGCGCGTGGTTCTCGACTTGGGGAGCGCGCAGGGATTGCTCCTTGACATCGCCAACACCTCGCAGAATTTCACCCGCATGATAATGGAGCGCGTGCTTTCCAAGGAGGAAATCGAGAATTACAGGAAGAAAATGGACGCGCGCACAGAAATCGGCAAGAAGCTCCTTGAGGGGCAGAGGAAGAAACCGTAAAAGCTTCACCTGTGCAGGTATTCCCATGGAAGGCAAAATAAAATCAGGGATTCCGGGCTTGGACGCCATGATGGGCGGCGGCTTTGCAAAGGGAAGCACCGTGGCAGTCGCGGGCGGCACTGGCTCGGGCAGGACGATTTTCATCTCGCAGTTCCTCTACAAGGGGGCAATCGAGCACAACGAGCCGGGTCTTTTCATCTCATTCGACGACCAGAAGGACTCGCTTTACCCCAACCTCGCCTCATTCGGCTGGGACATGCTCGACTTGGAGCGCAAGCAGAAAATTGTGTTCATCGAATACCCGCACAACGAACTGGCGGCTTTCGCCGACCAGGAGTCCGCGATGAAGGACCTCATAGCCACGCTTGGCATAAAGCGCGTGGTCATAGACTCGATAACCCCGTTTTCCCTCATGTTTTCCTCATCGGAGGAGCGCAGGCTCGCGGTCCTGAAGCTCGTCTCCGCAGTCAAAGGCTGGAAATGCACCACGCTCATCTCGTCAGAAATACTGCACGGCTCGGAGGAGCAGTTCCCGCACACGGTTTCCGGCGTGGAATCGTTCTGCGACGGCTTCATACACCTCTCATTCCGCCGCGACGGGGGCAAGCGCGTCAGGGAAGTGGAAATCGTGAAGATGCGCGGCTCCAAGCATGAGCACGAGTTCAGGGTGGCGCAGATAACCGAAGACGGTTTTGTTGTCGGTTCAGGCGCAAAACCTTCGAAGAAAAAAGTGGTTGCCGATGAATAAATCCATTGATCCGTGGGCGTCCGAGCAGGCGATTGACTACGACCACCTTTTCGAAGAGTTCGGGATGTCAAAGCTCGCAGGCGAGCTTTCGGACAAGCTCGGCTTCCGCCTCGCGCAGCGGGGCATACTCTTCGCGCACCGCGACTTGGACTTGTGGGTTGCCGATGCAGAAGCCGGAAAGCCTGTCGCCATAATGTCCGGCATCAAGCCGTCAAGCGAATTCCACCTCGGAAGCAAGCTTACCGCGGAGGAAATGATTTTCTTCCAGAAAAAATTCAAGGCAAAGGTGTTCTACGCGATTGCCGACCTTGAAGCGTACGCTGACAACGGGCTGACACTTGAGCAGACTCACGATATTGCTGTTTCCAACCTTGCGGATTTCCTCGCTCTCGGGCTTGACGAAAAGAACGCCTACATCTACAAGCAGTCGCAGGAAAGGCGCGTGATGAACATGGCGTATGTCTTCTCCCGCCGCGCAACCCCTGCCATGCTCAAGGCTCTTTACGGCGAGCGGAATTATTCCCTTTACTTCGCCGCGCTCACGCAGGTCGGCGACATACTACTTCCCCAGCACAAGGATTTCGGGGGCGCAAAGCGCGTAATAGTGCCGGTCGGTGTTGACCAGGACCCGCACATCAGATTCGCGCGCGACATTGCCTTCAAGGAAAAGCTCATTCTTCCCGGCGCGACATACCACAGGATAATGCGCTCGCTCAAGGGCGAGAGCAAGATGAGCAAGCGCGACCCCGCCTCCTCGCTTTCGCTCACAGACACGCCCGAAGTTGCGAAAAAGAAGCTCATGTCTGCGTTTTCCGGCGGCAGGAACACTGCGGAGGAGCAACGCAAGCTCGGTGGCGAGATAGAGAAGGACATGCTCTACGAAGTGATGCGCTTCCATTTCATAGACGACGAGAAAACCCTCGCCGAAATGAAGGACGACATGGTCAGCGGTCGGCTTCTTACTGGCGAATACAAGCTCAAATGGATTCCCCGCGTGATAGACTGGCTCAAGGCGCATCAGGAAAAGAAAAAGCACATGATTCCCAAGGCGCAGAAAATACTGGAAGCTCTGGACTAGCTACTTCTCCACTTTTGCCTTGTAAAGCCTCGGCACGAACCCGCAGACAACGGACTGCTCGATTTGCTCCCTGCGGTGAAGCACGCCTGCCGAGAAATGCCCGATTGCGCCGTGCTTCCTGCCGACTTCCTTCAAGCCAGTCGCCTCTTCAAGCACTTTTGACAGGTCGGAGTGGTTTTCCTTTATCTTGCGCGCCATCTCTTCAGGCACTACAAATCCCATTCCTGTTCCGTATGTCTCCTCCTTTCCGTCATAGACACAGCAGGCGGTGATGTCGATATGGATTCCCTTGAAAAGCGTGAACAAGCCGGACTCCATGCCAATCGAATAATCGCACTTGCCTTTTGCTTTTTTCCAAGCCGCGTGCGCGCGGTTTTTCGAGCCGACAAAAGTTTCATCATTGAACGGGTGGTCGGCAACGCCGGTATCCACCTTGCTTCCGCGAAGGATGAATTTCTTCCCGAACACGCGCGCAAGCGCGGCTCTCGCGCCGAGAAGTTTCGTGGGGTTCTCGGTTCCGACCTGTATTACAACCGGCTTGCGAAGATTGCCCTGCAAGTCGGTCTTTCCTTCGTAAATTGATGAGCAGGAAATCTTCTTCAAGTCCCCTCCGTATGAAAGCGGAACTGTTATCACTTTGAGTGCGCGCAAGCCATTCCTTCTGCGGATTGCGTTTATGCGCGCAGCCGCCCCCTCTGTTTCCTCGCTTACGATTATCGCGCTTGCGTCCGCAAGCTCCGGGGCAACGTCCGTTTCCTTATCTATCTTCACAATGCTTGCGCGGGCGAGGATTCCGAGCTTTCCAAGCGCGGCGCGCAGACCGGCAAGCCGCTTGCCGTAGGAGAAAGAAGGGTAAATCTTGTGCCTGCGCACAAACTCATCGGATGTCAGCCCGATTGTTATTTTCGAGAACTTCTTCGCGGCTTCAAAAAGCCGGAGGTGCCCCTGATGAACGTAAGTGAAAGTTCCCCCCATGACGCAGTGAGTTTTCGCCAATCAAGACACCGTTTTGCCGCGCAGGGCGCGGCGAATGCCGGGGCAGCAAGCGCCCGCCCGCCTTCAGCTGCCGCAGGAAACTGCTTTCTTTATCGCAGCCTCGTCCATCACGCCCTTGTAGGTCTTCCCGTCGATGACAAGCGAGGGCGCGGAGGTGACGTTGTATTTCATTTTTATGATGTCAAGCGAGGTCATGCTCTCCTCGATGTCCATGACGAACACGCGCACGTTCTTGCAGCTTTCCCTCACGGAATCTATCATCCGCCCCTGTATCTGGCATTCCGAGCATGACGGCTTGGAGGAATAGATGTAGAGCAGGTCCGAGTGGTTGGCGTAGCAGTATTGCCGCTCCATCTGCGACACCTGCCAGAGCTGTATGTTGGAAAGCAGGAACTGGCGCTTGAGCGCGAAGAACTCGGTGAACAAATTCGCCCGTTCGTAGCCCAGCATCTTCTCCATGAGCGCATTTGTCTGCCCGATTTTCTGGTAATACGCCGAATCAACGATGGTGCAGTATTCGGGATTGCTCTTCTCGAGCTGTATCATCGCCATCGCGCTTTCAAGGTCCTGCGCGCCGGTGGAAAACGAAGCCAAATCATTGGTGAAGCGCAGCATCCGCTGCATGTCCATGTAGTCTATTACGGACAGGACGATGAAGAACAGGTTGACCGTGAGGACGGCTGCCATTGCATACTTGAGGTTCACCATTGCAAATCACTCCCTGCAATCTCCTTATAGAGGCTCAACGCATAAAAACCGGCGTTCACGAACGGGTAGACAAATATCACCATCAAAAAGCCAGTTATCCTCCTTGCCGTGAATTTCTCGCTTATGAGACCGAGGCTTATCCACAGGAAAAACACATAGGTGACAAGGAACGAGGCGAACAGCAGCATGTCCGGGCGTATGAACAGCGGGTCAAGTGTGAGGGGCAGGCTTTGCTGGTAGACGATGAACTGGAACGCCTGCGTTGCGCTGTCCTGCAGGAAATGCATCATGCGCGCGAGCACGAAGAAGAACGACACCACGGTCACGGGAATGTAAAGCGCGATTATCGGGAACGCGAAAGTGCCCACGTCCGCGTATTTGCGGTTGAACATGAAATCCTTGTACAGAAGCACGTTGTAAATCGTCCCGCGGTACCAGCGTATCCTCTGCCTCATGAGCGCGGAAAAGCTCGTCGGGACCTCGGTCGGGATGGAAATCGGCAGGTAGTCTATCCTGAAGCGCGCGCGGTGGAGCTTCAGCCCCATCTCGAAGTCCTCGGTTATGTTGTCCTCGGCAAACCCGCCGATTTTGACAAGCGCAGTGCGCCTGAAGATGGTGAGCGGGCCTGGCGTGACCAGGATGGAATTGAATTTCGAGCCGAGATATGGGAACGCGCCGAAGGAAAAGAGGTATTCCATCTCCTGCATCTTCTGCCAGATTGTCCTCGGCTTATGCACTGTTATGAAAAACGTCATGGCTCCTAAGTTGGGGTCCCCCATGTGCGGGATGCTTCTCATGAGAAGGGACTTCGGAGGATAGGTGTCCGAGTCCACGCACGCGATAAGCTCGCTTCGCGCCTGCATTATCGCCTCGTTCAATGATGCCGCCTTGCCCTTGTTCTGCTTCCTGTGCATTATCCTGACGGGGTAGCGGGAGGCGATTTCGCGCGTGGAGTCCGTGCTTCCGTCATCCACAAGCACCACTTCGAACTTGTGCGGGTATTCCATTGCAAGCACGTGCTGCAGGCACTCGCCAATCGTCTTTTCGCTGTTGAACGACGGGACTATCACGGTAAGCGAGGGGAATTCCTTTGATACGGGAAGCCTTTTCTCCTCAAGGAGCGTAAGCCCGTAGAACGTGACCGTGAACAACGAGAAGAGGAAAATCGCCGTGACGAACGCGAGCTGTATGGTTGCGTCGGCGACCATGAAAACGAGTATGGCTGCTATGAAGCCGAGTATGGAAATGAAACCAAGGAACTTTCGCATCGGAAGGCCTCGTTATGGAGAGGGGCTAACTGCCGCCCTTGCTCTCCTCCCACATCTTCCTGATAAGGGAGCGCAGCTCGTCGCGCTTGCGCTCAAAATCGTTCTCCTCTTCCTGCGACAGCTTGACCTTTTCGACAAATTCGATTGACACGTCCCCGCTGTCAGCGCCCGAGGGCATGCCCTGCCCGCCAGCTGACGGAGCGCCCCTCGCCGCCGGCTCCTCTTGGCTGCCTCCTTGCGGCAGGTTCATCATCACTCTTGCCTGCCCCGCTGCCTTGGCGCCCTCGGCTTCCATCTTCAAAACTTCGGTTTGCTTGGAAAGCGAGCGGAGGTTCTGCTCCATCCTCGCCTGCTCGGCTTTCAATTCCCTGATAAGCGATGAGACTTTCAGGACTTCCTCCTTTGTGAGCCCGCCCCTGCCTCCGCTGTCGATTGTTTTCACCTGAAGCGCAATCCTTGCGGATATCTCCTTCTGCCGCGCAGCAAGCTCCTCGTTCGCGCGGCTTATTTCCTCTGAAATGTCAACGTATTCGTCCTTGAGCTCGTCCACCACGCGCTTCTGCTCCTCCTGCCTCGCGCCGATTTCCTTTATCTTGGACATCTGCGCGCGGACAAGCGAGAGCGTGTCAGACAGCTGCCCTGTGACGTTCTTCTTCTGCTTTTTCGCGTCCTCGCTCAATCTGCGGATTTCGGCAAGCTTCTTCTTTGCAGTCGTCACCGAGTCCTCGCGCCCTTCCAGGTCGGCGAGCTTCTTCTCGGCGCTCCTGAGCTTCTCATCCACGGCTTTCTGCTCGTCAACAATCGCCTCGACCGCGCCCAGTATTTCGTCCTTGAGCGTGCGCACCGCGCCAAGCTCGTCCTTCAGCGCATCGATTTTCTCGTCAGTCTTGCCGCTTTCCATGTGCTTCTTGAATTCCTCAAGCCGCGCCTGGAATGATTCGAAAAACGAGTCCGTCTCGTCCAGCTGCGCCTGCAGGGTGGACTCGAACTTGGAAAGCGACGCTATGTCTCGTGAAAAGTCCGGCTCGCCCTTTGCGCGGTCTCCTTGGATTTTCGGCTTTACCGCGGCGAGCTTTTTCTCAAGCGCCGCCATCTTTGCCATCGCGGTCTCGAAACTGGCGCTGTAGCGCTCCTCAAGCGAGGATAGCTCGGCTTTCAGCTTTTCCGCCTCCTGCGCGGAGAGCGGGGGCGCGGACTGGATGCGGGCAAGCTCGTCTTGCATTTCCGCCAGCTCCTCCCCTCCCTTCTCGACTTTTGACATGAGCTGCTCTATTTCACCGTCAGCCTGCATCGCCTTTTTCTCGATTTTCTCGCTTTTCGCTGCGACGTATTCCTTGGTGGGCGCCTGCCAGACAAGGTATATCTTGGTGAGCTTGTATTCCACTCGGACAAGCCCCTCGTCCTCCAAAACGTGCGACCAGTCCTCTATCGTGCGTATGGGCTGGTGAAGCTCCTTCGCGGCTACCCCTATCTCCACCTTGCCGGCTTCCTTGACCAGCTTTATCAGCTGGTCGACTCCGGTTGAAATTAGGATGTCGTCAAGAGCCATGGTTTTTCCTGCCAATCCAATCCTTATAAAGATTTGTGCGGAATCCCTATTCGATGGAGCGCGCTTTTGCGGGCTTGATTGGGTGCGGATTTTGGCTGGTTTGAACACGGGCATAAGGCTAAAAAAAGAGGCAAAGACCTCGCTGCAGGCCTACAAGGACCAGTCGCTGCTGCGCAGGCGGTTCGGCGACGATGCTGTCCGGCTTTACGACAGGATAGGCACCGGCAAACCCGCCTCGGAACTCATAACCGAGCTTCACATGACCGAGGAGCGGCTGATTGAGATAATCGAGTTCATGAACAACAACGCCATGGTGAGCGTAAGCGGCGGGGATGAGGGCGAAATAGGGCAGATTCCTGCAAAGCCGCGCGGCGGGGAAGACGAAGAGTCGGAGCAGGAGGCAGCGCCTGATGAAGAGCAGGCAGGGGGCGAGCCATCCGAGGAGCAGGAAGCCGAACCCGAAGCAGAAGGCGATGGCGGAGAAGAGGCATCGGAAGACGGGGCGCGGGATGAAGCCGATGACGAGCAGCCCGCGCCTGCGAAATCAAGGGCGCAGCCGGACACGCTCTCCCCGCTTGAAAAAATCATATTCGACAAATACGGCGACATGGGCGTGCAGGTCTACAACCTGATTGACGGCGAGAAAACGGCGGAGGAGATACTGCGCCAGACTGGTGTATCCGAAGCCAAGCTCGTGGAAATACTCGAATTCATGGACGAGCAGGGAGTAATCAAGCTCGAAAAGCCCGCGGGGCAGGGGGATGGCGAAGACAAGGGGGGCGAGGGCAAGGATGCGAAGCCCGAAGCAGTGCAGGAGCCGCGCTTCAAGCCGATACTTGAGGAGGAGCCCGAGGAAACCCCGTTCACCCCTCCGAAAATCCCCAAAAAGGAGGAGCAGAAGCCGGACGCGAAGCCAAAGCCGCCCGAGCCGGAAATATCCGAGGACATAATACTTGTGGACGTCCCGCAGATGGTGAAGCTCTCCCTTGTGCAAAAAGCGCTGATGTTCGCCGAGCTTTCGACAAAATTCCCGAAGGGCGCAAAGCAACTTTTGGACATGGTGGACGGCAGCCGAGACTTCGTGGACCTCTCGCTTGCAACCGGCTTGTCATTTTTCGACATCGACGCAATATTCGCCTACTTCGGGAAAAAGGGCTTCATCTCCTTCCGCCAGCTCGCGCGCGACGAGATAAAGAAGAAATACGGCGAGGACGGATTCGCGATTTACAAGCGGTTCGGGCGCGAGGGATTGCTCCTCTACGAAATGATTGGGAAGGAAGCTTCCTTGCGCGACATAATCCTGAAAAGCCGCTTCGACCCTGACCGCGCAATAGACATACTCGTTTTCATACATAAGGTGCTGGGCTTGGACGTGCCGATTGACCGCAATATAATATACAGGCAGCTTGGCTTGAGGAAGTAGTTCCACTCCCAACCTCGTTTCGACACTTTATTAAATACTCATGCCAATATTGTCCAGAGGTGCGGGTATGTCTGTAAGCAACGGCAATGGTGCAGTGCAGGTCAGGGCTACGGGCGTTACTCCTCCTGCCACCAGAAAGCAGCTCCACATCTCAAAAAAAGAAGCCAAAATGATGGGAAACAAGTTCTTCAACCTTCTTGCCGACGCTGCCGAAAAACACGGGTTTGAGGCGGCAAAGAATTGGGACGGCAAGGTGTTCCACGTCAAGGTCGTCATCCCGCCGGAACTGCGTCCAGCATTCAAAAACGATGAAGACCTCATCACGATTACAATCGATCCTGAAGATTTGACTCAGACTCTGCTTGAGCTGGACAGTTCCGCGTCGGTTACCCGTGGCACCAAGTGGGCTGACCTTCGCAAGCGGAACTTCATGGAAGGCTACCTGTCACGAATAATGGAAGGAGTCGACAAGGCAATCTCGTTGATGAAAAACATTCCGGGCAAAGAACGCAAGCAGCTGGAGTAATCCTGCGGGCGCCTAATTCTTGATTCTCGCAAGCGCCATCTTCTCGACTGCAAGCTCGCCTTCGGTGAAGCCGCCTTTCTTTGCGCCCCATTCCGACAGCGAAAGCGCCTGCGCGCGGGTGAGGAGAAGCTTTGCCTTGAGTTTCGCAATCGGGATTTTTTCCTCGGACACGAGCACGAAGTCGTCAGGGCTTGCCGCGCCCACCTTGCGGGCTGCGGATGAGAAGTTGGTTTCATGGGCGAGGAAAAGCATCGCCTCGTTCTGCACTTTGGGCGAGAGGTTCCTTCCCTCGGCAAAAGCCGCTCGCGCCATGGCGAATGCGGCTTCAAGCTCCTTGCCCGTCCGAACTGCCTTGGGGGCGAGGAAAAGAAGCTCCCCAAAGCCCTCGCAAAGCTTCACCAGTTCGCCCATGCCTTCGGCATCGGATGAGCAGCGCAACACCATCATGAGCAGTGCTTTTGTGCAACATTTAAAAATACCTATCCGAATATCTACCCTGCATTCATACTGCATACTATTAATGGAGGGAATTTTCATGGAGAATTATCACGGCGCATCAGGAAGCAGCATCAAGGGAACGGGCGGCAAGCGAGGACGCCGCACCGACAAGAAGCTGCGCTTCACAGGCGGCATATTCACGGCGACCAAGGTCGGCAAGGAGGACAAGCGCCAGCTTCGCAGCGGGCGCGGCAACGCATCCAAGGTCAAGCTCAAGGCGGCGAAATTCATCAACGTCATCGGCAAGGACGGCAAGATGCAGAAAGTCGCGATGAGGACCGTTATCGAGACGCCGGACAACCGCCACCACGCGCGGCAGAACATCGTGACAAAGGGCGCGATAGTTGACACCGAAGTCGGCAAGGCGAAGGTGACGAACCGCGTCGGGCAGGACGGGGTTGTGAACGGGAAGTTAATCTGAGTCCGTTCACAATAAGTAGTGCGAAGCACTACTGTGTCGTCAACGGGAAGCTTCTGTAAGGCGGCTGGACGTTGACGAACTGGTCGCACATCAGCACGAACGGGTTGTGAACGGACGGCTCCTCTGATTTTTTATTTTCTTCTCTCCTATTTTTCTCGTGCCAATAACAAAAACCTCCGGCTCGATGGTTGTCCAAGACGGGTCGCCTAGCGTGTTTGCAACTCCCATTGCGCATGGCGTGCTTTGCATTGCCATAGGCATTGCCATAGGCATTGCCTCGTTCCTGTCGCCATCTTCTGGTGATGCATCGTTCCAATTTAGCTTTGTCTTCTTCGCTATAGCGGCAATCCTCATCACATTTCCAAGAAGAAAAAAAATCACTATTGACAAGAAAACGGAGCAGATAACTTTCGAATCATTCTCGCCTCTTGGCTTCAGGAGCCCGTTCTCGGCACCAAGAACAATACAAACGGCGCAGGTATCAAAAATCGTGCAGTTAGGAGAAAGCCAGACGTTCACTCCTAATGTTCGTGGTGGGGTAACCATCGATGACATAGAACCTGAAAGGTTTGACCTCTGTTTTGTTCTGAAAAATGGCGCCGAGTTCCGCGAAAGGCTCGGGCTTTCGCAAAAGGAATCCGCCCAGATAGCCGAATTTCTCCATGTGCCGCTCGAGAAGTTCGTCAGCTGAAAATTACAGCGAAAGCAGCATCGACGGCACGATAATCAATCCCATCACATGCGTCCTTCTCACTCCGAGCAATGGCGGAAGAAGCCCGACTGCAGTTGCCGTCGCAAAAACGAGCAGCCCTTCTGCGCCGGAAATTATCGCGATTGCGCACACAAGATAGGCGAGTATGCCCAGGTTGAGATTCCGCATCCCAATTTTTTGCAGCCTGTCCGCATGAACCGAAAGTTTCATCAGCAAAAACGCGGACACGCCGATTGAAAGCAGAAGCACTCCGACAAGCGCGGGCAGGTCCCCCGCACCAACAGATTTTATCGCCTCCATTATCGCAAGCGAGCCCTCCCGCGCCTTTCCAATCGAAACAAGCGCGGCGAACGCGAACACCGCGTGCGATGCGGCAATGGATGCCACGAGCGCGAGGAACTTGCGCGCGTCATTCGCGACGATGAACACAGACGCGAATATGGCGATTTGCGCGGGCGCGGCAATTCCGGGGAGCAAATCAGACAGCGCGCCAAGAACAACTCCTGCGGCAACGTATGGAAGAAAATCCAATTCGGTTTTCCCTTCCTTTTGCTTTGGGATGCCCCTTGCGGAGGTGAATGAAAGCAGTATCCCGCTTCCTGCGAACAAACCCGAAAAAGCGGGAAAGAGCGGGTCAACAATGCCGCCCCGCATTGTCGCAACGCCAAGCGCGCCTGCGAGCAGAAAGATAGCTGCGGCAATCGCAATCTTCCCTCCCTCGCGCTCGGATGCGAGAAGGAAAACAGACGCGGCAGCCAGCACAAGCGCCATGTGCGGGCTAATCGCCGCATAAGCAATCGGAAGCAGGGCAATCGATACAGGCAGCAAAAGAGCGGATGCGCATGACGCGAGAATGACTGCCATCGCGCAAACAGTTATTGCCTCTCGCCCCCTTCCTGCAAGAGCCATCCGATGCCCGGGCAGCACGGACGCGACAACCGTGTCGTCCGGAATCGACAGGAAAACCGACGGAAAAAACGAGAATACAATGTGCGCCCCGAGCACAGCTACTATAATATAGGTGAAAAATTCCGGAGCAAGCGGCAGGGTGGAGAGCACGGACGCGATTGTATTGGAGTGTATGCCGGGCAAAAGACCTGAGAGTATGCCAAGCAAAATCCCAGCAGCCACCGCAAGAACCTGCAGCATCCGGTCTCACTCCAAAGTTATTTTTTCCGCCTCGACATAGCGCCTTCCCATGTATTCCTTCACGCGTCCAAGCACAACCGCCCGCTCCCCGCCGGAAAGCAATCCAGACGAGGGCAGCCCCATGCCCTTCACGCTTATGCAAACCCTGTCGCAAAGCTGGAACCTGTCTGTTGTGATATTCGCGGCTTCGCCGGTTATCTCAAGAAGGGTGTTCGGGGCGGCAATCAGCGACTCCGCAACGCTCGATTCCCTCGGCGTCTCGGCAAGGAAGAAAAGGAGAAGTATGCCCGCCACTGCGGCAATTGCAGCTGCGATTGCGACTTTCCGCTCGTCAATCTCCATGGCGCCTCAGCACAAGTGTTTAAAATCGCAAGATTAAAATCCCCTCATGGCGCTCCTGATAAAAAACGCGACGCTCATTTCGGGCAAGAAAGCCGACATTCTGGTGGAGGAGAACAGGATAGCGAAGATAGCGCCCTCCATAGCCGCTTCGGCTGAAGAAAAACTCGACGCCAGCGGCAAGCTTCTCATCCCCGGCTTCATCAACACCCACACGCACGCGGCAATGACTCTCATCCGCGGCGCGGCGGAGGACATGGAGCTTGGCAGCTGGCTCAAAACGGTCTGGAAATACGAGGGGAAGATGTCCGGGCAGTCGGTCCGCACGGGCACAACGCTTGCCTGCCTTGAGATGATACGCTCGGGCACCACGTGCTTTTCAGACATGTATTTCAATACTGGCGAGGCTGCCGCGGCAGTGGAGCAGTCCGGCATGCGTGCCACGCTCGGCTACGGCATGATAGACATGGGCGACGAAAAGAAGCGCAAGTCCGAGCTTGCCATCGGCGAGGCATTCGTCAGGGAATGGCACGGCAAGGCAAACGGCCGCATACTCGGGGCAGTCGCCCCCCACGCCCCGTACACGTGCTCGAAGGAGCTTCTCATCGCGGCAAACAATCTGTCCGAAAAATATTCGGTCCCCTACCACATCCATCTTTCAGAAACCCGCAAGGAGGTTTTCGACTGCCTCGAAAAGAACAAGCTCCGCCCCGCCTACTATCTCGATTCGCTTGGCGTCCTCTCCAGCCGCACCATCGCCGCACACTGCGTATGGCTTACAAAAGAGGAAGTGCGCCTGCTTGCGGGCCGCAAGGTTTCATCCTCCCTCTGTCCGGTTTCCAACATGAAATTGTCCGGCGGAGGCGTTGCGCCCATGCCTGAAATGCAGGAGTTCAAGATGAACATTTCCCTCGGGACGGACGGCGCGGCTTCGAACAATTCCCTGTCAATGTTCGAGACCATGAAGGCGCTTGGATTGCTCCAGAAGAATTCGCGCTGGGACGCCACGGTCGCGAAAGACAGCGCGATATTCGACGCCGCGACCGCGGGCGGAGCGCGCGCGCTTGGCATTCCCGCGGGGGAAATAAAGGAGGGGAAGCTCGCGGACATCGTTCTTATTGACCTCAAGGCGGCGAACATGGCGCCGCGCCACAGCCTCGTGGCAAATATGGTCTATTCCGCGCACGCGGGCAACGTAACAGACGTGATAATCGACGGGAAAATCGTGATGCGCGAGCGAGCCATCCTTACCATGGATGAGGAAAAATCGATTGACGCGGCGCAGAAGGAAGCCGAAAAACTCTCGCATTGAAGGGCTGGCATGGACGAAACAGAACTCGCGCTTGAAAAGGCATGGGCAAGCACGTGCAAGGTGCTTTTCGGCGAGGAACTGGGCAGCATGCCCCAATATGCAGCTTGGCTATCCGAGCTTGTGGACATGCCAGTGGTGCGCCAATCGGCAATATCCGGCAAGGAAGTAATCTTCTCCACGAAAAACTACCCTGAAAAGGCAAAGGCAATCAGCCTCGACGAAATCGACATCAACAAAAAATACGCGCCGCTTTCCATGAATCAAATCAAGGACATGGATTCAATCGCGCAGGCAATGCAGGACCGGGTTTTCTACACAGGCAACATGATTCTCGGCAACTCCAAATTCGTGCAGAAAAGCTCGAACATCAACGACAGTTTCTATATCCACTCCACCACGCTTTCAGGGAACGACAAGTACATGGCTTACTGCACGCTCGCGCGGCTCGACAGCCACGGGTTCGGGGGCAACGCGTTTTCCCAGTGCGAATTCTGCCTCAAGTGCCACGAGTTGACGAGAGTAAAGCGCTCATTCGAGCTTTGGATGAGCCAGGATTCCTCGGACTGCTATTATTCGCACGGGCTGAAAAACTGCACAAGCTGCATGTTCTCCTTCAACCTGCAGAACAGGAAATACGCAATAGGGAATCTCGAGCTTGCGCCGGACAAATACAAGGAAATCCGCGCCAAGCTTCTCTCAGAAATGGTCGCAATGGCGAAGAAAAACAAGCGCCTGCCCTCGCTTCTTGAAATAGTCGCGCAGGGCGGCAAGGCGGCTCCCCCGAAAATGCCGCCCATGCCCGCCGTGCCGCAGCCGCAACAGGACAAAAGCAAGATAGAAACGGCATTCGCATCAACGGTTCAAATCATCCTCGGCGGCAAGCCGTCCAAGGGAATAGACTCCTATGGCAAGTGGCTCGTCAATCGCACACGCGGATTCGACCGCTGCAAGTCCGCGGCAAGCGGAAAAACCGTTTTCCTCGCGCATTACGGGAATTACATAGACCTTCCGAAAGACAGGCTGCTTTCGCTTGAGGAGGCGAACGCATTCGGGCAGTCAGCGCGGCTGTCCGCGGGCGAGCTTGAAGGAATGAGCCTGAAGGACGCGGGGAAGAGGATTTCGAAAATCGCATATTTCAACACGGACATTTCCGACGGGCAGAATCCGAATGACATCGAGTGCACCATAAACATAGATGCCGCGCACTGCTACCGCGCGGTCTGCAGCGTGTATTCCAAGTACGCGGCGTATTCGTTCTGGCCGCGAAGCTCGGAGCACATATTCGGCTGCGACACGGTTTTCGACTCGGCATTCTGCGTGGACTGCTACAACTCGGTGAACCTGAAGCGCTGCATCGAGATGGATTCCTGCAACAGCTGCTCGGACTGCCTCTACTGCCACAACTGCGAGAACCTTACGAACTGCATGTTCTGCTTCAACGTGAAAAACAAGAGCTACGCAATCGGCAACGTGGAGGTCGGGCGCGAGGCTTACATGGAAGCAAAAAAGGCAATCGCAGCGCAGCTGTTCGCGCAGCTTGAGAAAACCGGCGGGCTTGCGAAAAGCATCTTCACGCTTTAAATCAATCCTGCAACATGGTGTCATCATGGCAGTCAAAATCCTGATAACCGGCGGCACCCTCGACGCCTTCGACTACGCAAGGGAAGCGGATGCCCCGGGGCGCAAGTACAGCATTGTCCCGCGAATCCTCCGGCAGGCAAGAATCACCTGCGATTATTCGACACTCGCGCTTTTCCTCAAGGACAGCAAGTTCATCACGGCAAAGGATAGGGAACTCATTGCGAAAAGCTGCCGCAACTGCAAGGAGAAACGCATACTCATAACCCACGGCAGCATAACGATGGCTGCAACCGCGAAATTCCTCGCCAAAAAGAAGACAGGGAAGACAATAGTGCTGACTGGCGCGATAACCCCATTTACAAAGCGCCGCTCGGACTCGCTGTTCAACATCGGTTTCGCATTCGCCGCGGCGCAGCTTCTCCCGCAGGGCGTCTATGTGGCGATGAACGGCAGGGTGTTTGCGGCAAACAACGTGAAAAAGAACCTCCGGACCCAGGTTTTTGAAGAGGAGAGGTAGCCGCCCTGCGCGTTCTCCCATGTTCATATGCGCATATGGCGGTTTGCCTGCCGTTTCCGGCCTCCAACCCCCCTGCAAACCTATATATATCTTCATTACTTATTTTCGGAGGTGGGGCGCCGTTATCTGCGGCGTGGTGGCACAGTTCAAAGTTATGTTCTGGTGGGGCATTTGGGATTAGAAACCGAAATATCCAGCTCTCGCGTTAAATCCCGCGCCGCTATTTTCACAAAATCCCTTCTCATCCTCTTATTTCTCCAGGCAGGCACGCTTTTCGCCGTCTGCCAGGCGCTGACCTCGGACTACAGCCTGACCGGCAACGAAACTTCCGCAGGCACCTGCTTCACCCTGAACGCCGACAACATAACCCTTGATTGCAATGGCTACACGATTTCAATCACGGGCGGAACGGCGGCCCCCTCGATTGACGTCAACGCCGTGAACACCACCATCAGGAACTGTGTTGTAAGGGATACGAGCGCGACCAACGTGGCAATGGGCGCAATCCGCCTGCGGTCCAACGCGGACTCGACCAAGGTGCTCAACACCACGGTTTTTTCGGCAGGGCACTACTCCCTTTATGTCCAGTCGCAGGGCAACAATTTCACGGACGACAATTTCACGACCACGACGCAAAACGCCTACGGGGCATACTTCTCGTCAAGCTCCAACAACGTGCTCACGAACGTGCTGTTCAACAAGACCGCGACAGCGAACACGTACTCGCTTTACTGGTATTACGGCGACGCCAACACTTTCACCAACGTGACTGTGGACTCGAGCAACACGCGCGCCACCGCGATATACTCCGCCTCGCTTTACGGCGTCACCAACAGCAACTTCACAGACAGCCATTTCATCGCATATAACCAGTGGGCAGTCGGGCTGCAGGGCGGCTCGACCGGAAATCGGTTTTCCAACGCGGATGTTTCGGCGACTTCCACCACTGCGGCGTACGGCTTCTACATCGATTTTTCGCCGAGCAACACTATCGTCAATTCGAACGTCAACGTGTCCGGAGTGGGAATCTACGTCCTCTCAAGCTCGGGCGACACGCGGATGGAAAACCTCACCATAACCACCAATGCATCATCCGGCATCTATGTGCAGTCCACCACTGGCACGTCGGACGCCAACATAATCAACAACGTGACAGTGACTGCCCTGAACTACCCCCTCTCGTTCTACCAGGGCTCGAATAACAACGTGGTGGAAAACTCCACATTCCTGAGCACGGCGAACAACGCGTTCTTCTCCAACGCCGCGACGGCCGGCAACTCGTTCGTCAACAACACGTTCAGAAGCAGGCTCTCGGGCGGCAACAGCTTCGCGTTCTACTTCACCGCGAGCAGCTCTTCGAACAACATCATCAGGAACAACAACATCACCTCGCCGACCTATTACGGGGTATATTTCGCCGGCACGGGCAGCAGCAACAACGTGATTGACTCCAACAACATAACGGCAGTAGGGACTGCGGGGTACGGCGTGACATTCGCAGCGGCGTCCTCCAACTCCAACAACATAACCAACAACAACATCTCCGCGATGGGGTACGGCGTGCAGGTTTACGGCGATTACAACAACATCATGGGCAACAACATAAGCGCTGTGACAATCGGCATATATCTCCCGTACAGCACCTACGCCAATGTCAGCAACAACTACGTCAGGACCAACAGCACGGCAGGCGCGAACGCGATAATCTACATGACCTCGTCCGACAGCAACTACGTTTCCAACAACACGCTGCTGCACACCGGAGTCACGCTTGCCATAAACTACGGCATACTGGTTTCGACCTCGAGCAGCAACGAGTTCTACGACAACAACATCTCGACTTTCGCAAATGACGGCATAAGGGTGACGTCCACCTCCAACAGCAACATCTTCCGCGGGAACACCATCTACACCAACGCAACGAACTATTACGGGATAATGGTGACGACCAACTGCAACTACAACCGCTTCAACGACAACAACGTCACCTCCGTGCGGGGCTACGGCGCCGCTTTCGTGACGAACTCCAAATACAACCAGCTCTCCGGGGGCAGCATACAGGCTTACACGCAGGCTGGCTTCACCATAAACAGCGCCAACAACAACACGGTCGCGAACACCACAATCTCGTCGGGCATCGGAGCCGCGGGCTCCTACGGGATATACCTGACGGTCACGTCCGGCAACCGCATCTCAAACGTCAGCATAGCCGTGAACGGCAGCTACGGCATATACATGACCGGCGGCGTGAGCAGCAACGTGGTTGACAACGTCAGCGTGTATTCGTATTCGTCCTACGCATTTTACGCAAACCCCGACGTGTCGTTCAACACATTCTCGAACTTCAACTTCACCTCCCGCGCGGCAATCGCGGTCTATACCAACGGCAACCCCACCCCGATAACGGGCAACAGCTTCACCAACGGCACGATATGGGCGAACGTGAGCAACTCCCAGGCGCTCTACCTCTACTACAGCTCGACCAACAACAACTTCACGAATGTCGACATCACAAACGCCGGCGACACCGGCGCGAGGGCGATATACCTTCTGCAATCCTCCACGGGCAACATATTCACCAACGTGACCGCCACGGCGGCGAACGCCGCAAGCTCCTACGGCGTGCTCGCGCAGACCGGCTCCACCAGCAACTTCTTCTACAACTCCACGATAGTAGCCCCGTTCTCCGGCACGGGATACGACGTATATGTGGGCAACACCGCCGCGAACCCCTCCTCGGTAATCATGGTCAATTCCACGTTCGACCAATTCAGCGTGGCGTTCGGCGACACATCATCTTATCTGAACGTGAGCTGGTACCTGCGCGCCAACGTCACCGACCTTTCAGGCGCCATACCTATCGAGGGAGCGAACGTGTCGATATACGACTCGTTCGGCACGAGGGTTTCCTCCACGCTTACCGACAGCAACGGGCTTTCCGCGTGGAGCGTCGCCAAGCAGTACAAGCAGGTCAGCGGGAGTTCCACGAACTTCTACCCCTACAACTTCACGGTCACGGTCGGCACTGCCGAGAAGAACCAGACGCTCTCCTCGCTTGCTTCCTCGACCACGCAGGGCATTGCAATCAACGCGAGCACGTGCGGGCTGCTAAGCGGCGACTACATTCTTACCAACAACGTGTTCGGCTCGACGGGCTGCTTCCAGGCGGGCGGCTCGGGCATCACGCTCGACTGCAACGGATACAGCATCAATTACTCCCGAACCGGCGCGGGCTGCGCCTTCTCCGCGAACTTCCTCGTCGGGCTGACGCTCAAGAACTGCCGCTTCGTGCAGGGCGCATACCTCTCCAACGCGTCATCCGCAATCTGCCTCTCCTCAAGCGCGAATGCCACGGTTGCGAACTCCACCATAACCGCGTCCGGCTCTGGCAACGGCTATGACTTCAACCTCACCTCGGGCGCGGAGGCGTACGCGCTCAACGTCACGACCAGCCCGTCAAACAGCTATTTCTCCGGCAGCTCGCGCCTTTATCGGCAGTGGTATGTGCGCGTCAACCTCACGGACATGTCCGGCGCCCCGCTTCCTGTGGCGCACGTCAACATAACCGACGCTTTCAACGCCACGGCAGCCTCAGCCGAGGTCACGGACGGGCAGTCGCCAGTCATGATTCTCGTGCAATACATGCAGACTGGCGCGAGCAACTACACGAACTTCTCCAATTTCACGATACTGGGCTACACCGGCGTGTCGAGCAACACCACGCTGCTTCCGCTTTCCGGGAACGCGGAGGTGTCGCTCCAGATAAACGCCTCCACCTGCGGAGTGCTTACTCAATCGACCACCCTGCGGAACAACGTCTATTCCAACGGCACCTGTTTCGTTGCCGGCTCAAGCGGCATCACTCTTGACTGCGCCGGCTACTCGGTGAACTATTCCCGCTCGGGCGACGGCTTCTACGGGTTTGACACGTCCGGCTACTCCAACGTGACGGCGGTGAACTGCAACTTCACGGCAGGAAACCAAAGCGCGTCCAACTCCTACGCAATCCACGCCAACGGCTCGAACGATTTGCAGATATACAATTCGACGCTTTCCGGCAACGCCGCAGCGTTCAACTCGTCGTCGAGGAACGCCCGCTTCGTCAACACGACGTTTGACAACTCGACAGTGGACTTCCGCGACTCCGACTCGGACATGTCCGTCGAATGGTACGCCACTGTGCACGTGGTCGGGCTTGCGAACGAGGACATAGCATCTGCGCAGGTGAATGTCACGAATGCAGATGGGGCAGTCGCGGATGCGGCAACCGGCGCAAACGGCAGGGCGATTTTCCTTCTCGAGGAATACTCCCGCAACCAATCTGGCGTGGCGCATTCCGACCCGTACAACTTCACTGCGCAGCATCCGGTAACCCTCATGACTGCGAGCAACAATACCGCGCTTCCGCAAAGCTCCAACATCACGCTGCAGGTGATTTCGGCATCCATAAATGTGGACAGCCCGACGGAGAACCAGATATTCTTCCAAGGCGAGACTGTCAACATCACGGTGAATGTCACCATGGGCGAGTCCTGGGTCACCAATGCCACAGTGCAAGTGGTGGGCGACGCGACGAATTCCACCTATCAGGCAATCCAGGTGGCACCCGGCATATGGAATTACTCGTACAACATAGACCCCAGCCAGCCATCCGCGACCATGACGATAAACGCGCGGGGCTACAACGGCTCAGCTTTCGTTTCCGCTACAAGGAACTTCGTGGTCACGCGCACGTCCGGAAGCGGAATCGCGCAGCCCGTGGTCAATTACTTCTGCCCGCTTTACACCTACAACCTGCAAAACACCATGACTGACATCACGGCAATCGCGGATTTGGACACCGTGCTTTATTCCATGGCGCTCACGGTTACCTACCCTGACGGGAGCACGGCAACCCCTTCGGTGTCCGACTCCTCCGCCGACATGGTAAACTACATCTACAACTACACATGGCAGCTCAACGCAACGCAGGAGGGCAACTACACGCTTTATGTCGAGGCGCGCGACGTCAACGACAACCGCGTGAACCTCACGCGGCGCCTCTTTGCGACGCCCTCCAACGCGACAATCAACCTCTCGGCAGCGGGCATATCCGAACTTTACCTGAAGGACACGTGCAGCGGTGCAGTCGTGCTGTCTGGGGCCGACCTCACGGGCGTCTCAGCACCGCCCGGCAACTACAGCCTTCTCGCGGTAGACCCGGACAAGGCGAACATCACGTTCAACGATTTCAACGCGACGTCCTATTCCGGCGCGTTCCTGAACTACTCGCGCGAATCGGCATCCGGGCTTCCCACGCCCGAGAACAGGCGCAACATATTCCTTTTCTCAAGCACAATCAACGGCGGGGCATATTCCTCGGCGGGCATATTGTTCAACTACAGCTCGGACGCGGGAACGCTTGTCGCGGAAAACAGCCTTGAAATAGACAACTGCGCCTCGCGCGCGAATTGCAGCTGGTCTCTTCTGAACGCCACGCTCAACACCTCGTCCAAGCTGATAAACACCACGGTAACCACGCTTGGCGGGCTTTACGGCACGTTCGAACCGGCGTTCGCCACGCCTACCCCGCAGCCGGTCTACGCGGCTTACCCCGTGATTTCCCGCTTCGCGCCGGAAATGCAAAACGTGCTTCTCGGCACCAACGTCACGATTTACCTCGACGCCAAGCTCGAGGCGAACCTGTCCGTCGCAAGGGCGAACGCGACCTACCCTCTCGGCACTTTCCAAAACCTCACCAGCACGTCAATCACCAACGGCTCGAACTACACGTACAACTACACCTACTCGCTTGTCGCCAATGAAACAGGCATCTACACCCTGCGCGCGCGGGTGGGCGACCAGTATTACCAGAACACGAGCGCGATTGCCTACCTCAACGTTGTCGCCTCCAACGTCACCGCGGCAATCACGTCATATGGCATAACTTCATCTGCGCTCGTGGACTCAGGCACGGGCACCGCGGTCATGTCCGGCGCGGACAGCATATCCGGCAACATAACGCCCGGCAACTACACCTACCTCGCAAACGCCTCAAGCGTGCGCTTCACCCTCAACAACATGGAGGTGAACGGCGGCGCGCTGCAGGCGCTCAACTACACGAGCCTCGCGCAAAACACGGTCGCGCCGCCGAACCGAAGCGGGGTGCAGCTCTTTTACGCGTCCAACTTCAGCATCAACTTCACTTCCGCGCAGGTGGTCGTGGACTACAGCGCGCAGGCGGGAAGCGTGATTTCGGAAATCGCGCTTGAGGTCTGGACCTGCCCGAGCACGGACTGCGCAAGCTCCAGCATGACAAGGGTGAACGCCACCATCAACACTGCCGCGCACACCGCGACTTTCAACGCCACCGAGTTCTCCGGCGTTTACGGGGTGTACCAGCCGTTCCTGACCGTAATCACGCCCATACAGGCGGCTCCGCCAGCGGCAGTCCGCTTCACGACCGACAGGCAGAATGCAGTCCTTTACTCCAATGTCACGGTTTACCTTGACCTGCAGCTCGGCACCAATTTCTCATCCGCCGTGCTCAATCTCACGCGCCCCTCGGGCAGCTGGTCTCTTTTGAGCAACTCCTCGTTTTCCAACGGCTCGAATTACACTTACAACCTGACCTACTGGCTCATCGCGAACGAAACCGGCAACTACACCCTTGTTGCGAACGTGAGCGACGGGTACGGGCAAAGCTCGCAATTCACGCACTCGTTTTCCGCAGCGCCGACAACGGGCTTCATACTGACTTCCTACGGGATGGCGAACACCAGCGTGCTTGATTCAAGCACTGGCGCAACGCTGTTCTTTGGCGGAGGTCAGATTCTCAACAGCACCACTCCTGGCGCCTACACCTACATCGCCGTTTCGAACGAGAGCGTTGTGGAATACAATATCAGCGCGCTGCAAATCAGCGGCGGGGCAATCAACGTCCTCAACCACACCAATCTTTCAACATCCGCCGTTCTTGCGCCAGCCAACAGAAGCGCGCTCTACGTGTTTTCCGCCTCGGACTTCAGCGCGGCTTACTCCTCTGCGAAAACCACCATGGACTATTCCAGCATGATTGACAGCATACTCTCCGAACCTGCGCTTGAGGTCTGGTCGTGCGCAAGCGTTTCCGACTGCGCGAACAAGACGCGGCTGAACACGACAATCAATACGCTCGCCCATACAATCAGCTTCACCACGAGCGGGATTTCCGGCGTCTACGGGATTTACCAGCCCTCCTCAGCGTCAATCGTGACTCCAATACAAGTCGCGCTTCCGCAAATCACGCGCCTTGCCCCAAGCAAGGCAAACGCCGTGCAAAACGAGAACATCACAATCTACCTCGATATGCAGCTCGGCGCAAACCTCTCCTCGGCCACGCTCAACCTCACGCGCCCCTCTGGCGCATCGCTTCTTCTTTCCAACAGCTCGTATTCCGCGGGCGCAAACTACACCTATAATACTACATACTGGTTCGTGGCGAACGAAACCGGCACATACTCCATTTTCGCAACCGCAACCGATTCCTATGGGCAGAGCGCGAACGCAAGCTCGCAGGTGAGCGTGGCGAGCTTCAACAGCAACATAATCGTCACCTCCTACGGGCTTGACAACTCAAGCATAATCGACACCGCAATCGGGGCAACGGTGGCTTCGGGCGGAAGCGTGCTGTCCGTGAGCCTGCCGCTCGGCCAATACAATTACAACGCGGTGTCCGGCAACACCACCATCCTCCTGCGCTCGCTCCTGGTGAACGGCAACATGAACGTGCTCAACTACACCAACCTTTCCTCCTCCGCAGTCGCTGCACCGGCGAACAGAAGCGCGGTTTACATATTCTCCGCGTCGAACTTCAGCGTCGCCTATTCCTCGGTGCAAGTCACCATGAACTATTCCGGCTTGCTTGGCAACGTGGTCTCAGAGCAGGCGCTTGAAGTCTGGACATGCGCAAGCGTCTCCAACTGCCCGAACATGACCAAGCTCGCCTCGTCAATCGACACCACGACGCACACGGCGAGCTTCAACCTCTCGGGAATTTCCGGGGTATACGGGCTTTACAACCCCGCGCAGGCGGTCGCAACGCCGGTCAATGTCGCCGCGCCAGCCATAACGTCGCTTGTCCCGAGCCTGCAAAATGCGGTGCCGGGCACGAACATAACAGTCTACCTTGAGGCCGACCTCGGGGCGAACTTCTCCTTTGCGAACGTTTCATTCACCCCGCCATCCGGCGTCCCGCAATATCTTTCGAACGAATCGTTCTCCGAAGGCGCGGGCAACGCCTACAGCCTCGCTTATTCGTTCATAGCCAACGACACCGGCGCGTATTCCATCAATGCCACCGTGGGCGACATCTACGGGCAGAATGCATCTGCGAACTTCTCCGCGCTTAGCGTGGCTGCGCCCATAAACGCGACCATCACGTCCTACGGGGTGAATTCCACATTGCTTGCCGACCCTGCGATGGGCGCGTCCGTCCTTTCGGGAGCGGGCAACCTGTCCGGAAGCATCGCGCCCGGCAACTACACGCTTTACGCCAACACCTCAAGCGTGGGCTTCACGTTCGGGCAGTTCGGGGTCGAGGGCGACTTGCAGGCGCTGTCCTTCACCGAGCTTGACATAACAACAACCAACCTCACCTCGCCTTCCAACCGCACGCAGATATACCTCTTCGACGCGTCCAACTACAGCGCGAACTTCAGCTACGTGCAGGTCGTCATAAACTACACTTCCTACCTCGGAAGCGTGATTTCCGAGCCCGCGCTTGAGGTATGGACCTGCCACGACGTGTCCAACTGCACTCTCTCGCAGATAGCCGCCACGGTGGACCAGTCCGCGAACACGATAACCTTCACGCTGCCCTCGCTCTCAAGCGCCTACGCACTTTGCCAGGCGTCCTCGGTCATGAACATAACGCAGAACGTCACGCAGATAGTGGTGCAGTACGTCCCAAGCGGCGGCTCCACCCACACGGTCACCAAGGAAGTCCCGGTCGAGAAGAACGTCACCAAGGAAGTGGTCGTGGAAAAGACAATCGAAGTGCCTGTCAACGTCTACACCACGGTGCGCCTGCTTGCCGCGCCCGACCTCCTCGAACTCCACCCGCAAAACTCGGCCGACGCGAAAGTCACGCTCACGAACGGCTTCGGGGCGGACATGGGCAAGGTCATGCTCTCAGCGCAGAGCACCTCGCCGGACGTGACGGTTTCGCTTGAGAGCAGCACGTTCGAACTGCCCGCGAACTCCGAGGCATCCACCATAATGCACGTGCAGGCTTCCAAGAAGACCGGCACATTCGGAATCAAGCTCGTGGCTGACGCGGAGGGCATGGGCGTGAAGGACGAGATGAACGTGCCTGTGGTGGTTTCCTACAACCTCGATTCCGACCGCGAGCTTACGAAGAAGAACGTGGATTTCGCAAACAAGCTTCTCGCGGAGAACCCGGAGTGCCAGGACCTCAAGGAGAACATAATGACCGCCGCGGCGTTCATGGACAGCGGCAAGTATGCCGAGGCGGATTCCAAGGCGCAGGCGGCGATTTCAGGGTGCAGCGGGCTGATGGCGCTGCGCGGGAAGCCCACTGTGCAGACGCAGCTCATAACGCAACTCAACCTCCCGCTTGTCGCGATTTCGGTCGTGGTGCTTACCGGGCTTGTGATGGCATCCATACTCGGCTTCATGATGCTTCGCGACCGCAACTTGCACATGAAAAAAGAGCACCGCTACCACTCGGCGCGCAAGCCCGAGACCTACCAGCGGGACGGGAGCGACGCCCAATACAAGCCCCCGCACGGAGGGTATTCGCGCGATGAGGGGAACGATGGCGGGCAGGACGATGAAAACGGCGGGGAAAAAACCGCATGAAAAATGGCTGGCAGGGCAGGCAAAGGGGCGGAAAAACCGCATGAAAACCGGAATGGCAAAACGTCGCATGGCATTGCAACAGGAGGACGGTATTTATGGCTGAATCGCATCTCGAAAAGAAAACAGTGGAAAAATACGTCGAAAAGCTTTCCAAGATTCGGGACGGCATGAAAAAAGCCGTGGTCGGGCAGGAGCGCGCGGTCAACTCCGTGCTCATGGGGCTGATTTGCAACGGGCACGTGCTGATTGAAGGGTATCCCGGCGTGGCAAAGACGCTCCTCATGATGAGCATGGCGACATTGACCTCCTGCAAATACAAGAGGATTCAATTCACCCCGGACATGCTTCCGACGGACATCACGGGAATAACTTCCTATTCGCCGGAAAAGGGCTTCTACACGGTCAAGGGGCCGGTTTTCACGAACTTCGTGCTTGCCGACGAAATCAACCGCGCTCCGGCAAAAGTGCAATCGGCAATGCTTGAAGTGATGCAGGAGCGGAAAGTCACCATCGGCACGACCACCTATGACATGGAAACGCCGTTCATCGTGCTTGCGACGCAGAACAACATCGAGTCATTGGGAGTATACCCCCTGCCCGCCGCGCAGCTGGACCGCTTCATGTTCAAGATAAACATGGGGTATCCGGAGCCCGCGGAGGAGCAGATAGTCCTCAAGCGCAACATGACCTCCGAATCATTCGAGTCCCTCGGGCTCACGCCCATGCTCTCCCCTCAGGAAATACTGGAAATGCAGCGCAACCTGCACCGTATTTTCTGCACCGAGGAGATAGAGGAATACATCGTCCAGATTGTGAACGCGACGCGCAAGCACAAGGAGCAGGGGCTGCAGCTGGGCAAATACATAGAATACGGCGCCAGCCCGCGCGCGTCAATTGGCCTATACATGGCTGCGAAGGCGAACGCGCTCATGCGCAACCGCGTCTTCGTCAAGCCGCAGGACGTAAAGGACGTCGCCCACGAGGTATTGCGCCACAGGGTAATCCTCAACTACGAAGGGCAGGCCGACCAGATAAGCGTGGACAGCATCATTTCCGAAGTGCTGGACAAGACGCCCGTGCCTTAGGTTAATCAGGTAATGCCAAATGCTGAAACTCGACATAGACCCGCAACCCCGCATCCACCATCTGGATGTGATGACGCACAAGCTGGTGGCCTCCCGCTTCATGGGGGACTATCCCAGCCTGTTCAAGGGCAGGGGCGTGATATTCGAGTCGTTCCGCGAATACAGCCCGTCGGACGACGCGTCCATCATAGACTGGAAAGCGTCCTCGCGCGCGGGCAAGGCGCTGGTGCGCGAGTTCGTGGACGAGCGCAACCTCGACGTCTTTTTCCTGATTGACGCCTCGCACACCATGGTCTTCGGCTCGCAGGACAAGCTCAAGCACGAATACGCGGCGGAGATGGCCGCCGCGATGGCGCTCGCGGTCATCCAGCAGGGCGACTCGGTGGGCGTGGGGCTGTTCTCGGACAAGATACGCGGCTTCCTCCCGCCGGACAGGGGAATCGCGCAATACAGGCGCATCCTCCGCGAGCTTACCAACCCGGAGCACTACGACGGGGAATGCAATTTCGAGGAGGCGATGCGCGCCTGCATACTGCGGCTTCGCCCGCAGACAATCCTCGTCATTCTCACGGACGGGGTGCGGCTTTCGGGAGACTGGTCCGGGCTTTTGCGCATAGCGAGCAAGAAGTTCGACGTGATAACAATGCTCGTGCGCGACCCGCGCGACGACGAACTGCCAGCGGGCTGCGGGCACATCGCGGTCGAGGACCCCTATACTGGCGAGCAGCTCCTTGTCGACACGGAGTCGATACGCGAAGACTATGCCAAGGCGGCAAAGGAAATACTCGACTCCAACCTCGCGACATTGCGCACGGGCAGGGTGGTGGACGTGCCGATAATGAGGACGGACTCAGACTTCGCAGCGAAAGTGATAAGCTATTTCGAGAGGCGCAAGCGCAAGATGAGATGAAAATCAGGATTGCATGGAACTCCGGGCACACGGGCAAATGAAAATCGAAGCATGATGAAAACCACGGCAGGAAAGTTGATTTGATGGAAATAACATTCGAGCACCCGCTTTACCTCCTGTTCCTGCTGCTGCTCCCGCTTCTCGCGGCAATACATTTCTACAGCCTGCACTATGTGAAGCAGCGTGCCATGCGCTTCGCGAATTTCGAGGCGCTTGAGCGCGTGGTGCAGGGCAGGGCGGTGGTCCCGAAGAATTATTTCCTGCTCGCCATGCGCATGCTCGTGCTCGTGGGCTTCACGCTCGCCGCGTCCGGCGTGACTTTCCACTATGAAATGCCCGGCTCCTACTACGATTACGTGCTCGCAATCGACTCGTCAAGCAGCATGCTCGCAAACGACCTTACTCCTGACAGGATAACCGCGTCGACGAATGCGGCGGCGGACTGGCTGCTCGCGCTTCCGCCCGGCGCGTCGGTCTCAGTCGCCAGCTTCTCATCTCAGGCGGAAATGCTCGTCCCGCCCACGGCCGACACGCAATCTGCCGCGGAAGCGGTGCGCAGCCTCGCGGTCGGGAAAAGCGGCGGCACCGCGCTTTGCGAGGCATTGAAGGCATCCACGAACCAGCTGCTCGCAAGCGACAATCCCGGAGCCGCGGTCATAATCTCCGACGGGCAGAACAACGCTGGCTGCCTCCTTGAGGAGGGGATTGCATATGCCAACCGCCACAACGTCACGGTTTTCTCAATCGGCGTGGGCAACAGGCAGGGAGGGCGCATAGAAGGGTTCCCCGACCTTCTCTTCAAGCTCAACGAAACCGACCTGCAGGAAATGGCTGCGCAGACCGGCGGGAAATACTTCCGCGCGGAAACGCGCAAGGAACTTGCAGACGCGCTTGCGCAGGTGTCAGTGCCCGGCACCATGCACAAGCAGATGCCCCTCACAGTGCCTCTGATGATAATCTCGTTCATGTTTGTGTTCATCGACTGGGGAATGTCCGTCACGAAATACAGGACAGTCCCGTAGGCAGGGGGCAAAGCCGTTGCAGGGCAAGGCAAAAGGGCGCGGATAAAACAAAAACGCAGGCAACAGCTCCGCTAATCTTCATTTGCTATTTTTCCAAAGAAAAAAAGCCGCGCGCCCTCAGGCAAGCTGGTGCGCAATCCCCTTGAAGTCGTCCATCATCTTGACCAAAAATTCCCTGTTGGAGTGCGGCACGCTGTCGGAGACTATGCTCGCAATCTGCTTCTTGGTCTTGGCGCCCACGTGCTCGCCGTCCCGCTCGATTTCCTTTATGTATTCCACGAGGTGCTTTTCCTGCTCGCGCCTTTTCTCCTCGAGCAACTCCTCGAAATGCGCGTAGCCGTATTCCATGAGGCTTATGTCCTCGAGGAACCGCTCAAGCTCCTCCTGTATGTGGGGCGGGTAACGCTTCCTTTTGCCCAATTCCTCGGTGATTTCCTGGAACGTAGCCTCGTATTTTATGGAAAGGAGTTCCTTGAGCGAGCGCTTGGTGAGCGAGTAGAATTCGGCTGTCTTCTCCTCGACGTTCCTGTCGGTCACGGACGCGCGAAGCTCGCGTATCTCGTTGTTGAGCCTTGCCAGCATTTCGCGCTTGGAGTCCCTGATTGTGTTGTCCGCGGCTGGCGCTGCGCGCTTTTTCCCCCGAAGCATATGAATGAGTATGTCAAGCACTGTTCCACCTGCGATACGACAACGCCTTTTTGCTATCTTTTGCTTTAAAACCTATCGCAGTTTTCGGCGTTTCCCGTTGTATTTGTAAACCGCTTCGCGCTTTACAAATGCTGAAAAAGCCCGTCCGTGGACTTTTTCATGCAATATGCGTATTCTCGTGTGCGCATGCGGTATCCCCGCGCCGACTTTCTGCACGACTTTCGTGGCAAGCATGCAGCCGATTTTCGCGCTCGATTGCGGCGTGTATTTCCTCGACAGCCCGTATAGCACGCCGGCGGCGTACGCATCCCCGGCGCCCGTGGTGTCAATTACCTTTGCCTTAAGCGCGGATATCGCGTGTTGCTTCCCCTTGAAAAAAAGCAGCGAGCCGTGCTTCCCCTTCTTCAGGTATATGGGGATTTTCGGCTTGAGTCTTGCGAGCTTTTTTTCAGCCCCGCTTCCAAGAAGCGCAAATGCCTCATCGTCATTCATGAAAAGCGAGTCCGCGTATTTTCTCACGGCAAAAAGTATTTTCGCGCGGTTAGCCGCCACCATGGGCGGGCTTTCGATTGAAATCGAAACGTGCTTCCCCGCCTTCCTGCCCGCTTTCAGGTATTTTTCCGTGAGCTTTGAAACCGGCTTTCCGCAGCAAAGCATTATCGTGGTCGTGAAAAACATGCGCGAGCGGGAAAACGCAAGCTTCTCCTCCTTTGCGCACAATCCCGACACTCCCAAGTCCACGCAGAAGGTGCGCTCATAATCAGGCGTGATGAGCGCAATTATCTTTCCTGTCGCGCCCTTTTTTTCGGAGAGGAAGTTCGCGATGCCGCATTTCTCAAGGTTCGCCGCGAATTGCGCGCCCGCCCCGTCCCCCCCGATTGCGCCCTGATAGCCGCAAAAGCCGCCGAGCGCGGCAAACCCCTCGCACACGTTCCTTCCGTTGTCGCCGGGGTAACTGTGGAAGAGATTGCCGGAAAGCTTCCGCCTTATCCCGTCAAGTTCCTTGCTGGAAAAGTAGTTTGTCGCGCCTTTTTTCAGACCGAGCTTCCTGATTTTTGCGTCTGTGCACCGGGCGAAGATGTCCATGACAGGCGTGCCGAGCGTAAATAGGTCCATGCCGTGTGTTCGTGCCCGAGAAATATAACTTTATTGGGGCGTTCGGGCGCAGCGCGTTCCTATTTCTGCGGCGCATGGCAGCCTGCATCCACAAAGACTATGGGCTGCCCGACTGTGCGGGCATCCTTTTTTGGTTGCACTTCTTCCATCGCAGGTGCGAATATCTTGTCGAAAAATTCGCTGCAAAGCCCGGCAGTGCCGTTGTTGTTCTCCGTTTTCATCCTATTTGTTGCCACCTGTGCAAGCTCGACAAACGCGCCGTGCGCCCTCATCTTAAGCGAATGCCTGCATTCGGGCAAAAGCGCCCTTTCGGATAGTTTGTTGAGGACCAGGATTTCAGTCCGCTTGTCATGGTTTTTGCCGATTTCATCCACGATATAGCTGTAGAGCTTGGAGCTGAAGTTGTGGAACGCGTTGATTTCGCCGATGCGCTGGGCGCCCGTTGGCATGCCCACTACCTTCTCCTTCATCCTGCCCATAAGTTCGGTTGCCATTTTGCAGGGCGTTTTGGCACCATGGCATGGTTTGTGCTCAAGGCAATACATACAACCGTTCTTTTTGTTGTAGATAGTGTTTTTATATCTAATGCATGCCCTGATTGCCCCGATGAATGCCGGACGCCTTCTCTTGCGGCAGGAGAACCATTTTAAACAATCTCGCCGAAGATTTCGAAAGGATTGCCTTGCAGGCTAACGGGTGTTGTGTTTATGGTTGAAACCAAAAAGAGGCCGGAACGCGAAGGGACAATCGACTCATACGTTTTCGACAACGACGGCATACAGGTGCTTGCCAAGATAGTGGCGAAGCACGACGAATACGTGCCGTATTACGAGGTCAACGTCCGCGAGCTTTCCGAAGGCACGCGAATGGTGTTAAACACCCTCAAAGGCGAGCTTATCACCACTGTAAAGCTCGACATCACGGAAATCATGGACCCCAAGAAGCGCGACGACGTGCGCCGCAAGTTCGAGGCGCGCGCGCTGTACCTCCTCTCCAAGCACTTCCCCGCGCTCTCCGAGCCGGACAAGAAAGTCCTGACCGCCTACCTTCTCCAAAACTCGCTCGGATTGGGCGACCTGGAGCCCCTCATGCACGACGAGCACCTCGAAGAATTGGCAATCAACTCCTCAGCCGAGCCGGTATGGGTATACCACAAGAAATACGGCTGGTGCAAGACCAACGTGCACCTCAAGAGCGAGGAGAACATCTACGACGTCGCAGCAATGATTGGCAGGCGCATAGGCAAGCAAATCAACGTGCTCAACCCAGTCATGGACGCGCACCTTGCGACAGGCGACCGTGTGAATGCCACGCTGTTCCCGGTATCCTCGTTCGGAAACACGATAACCATCCGCAAATTCTCCAGAAACCCGTGGACCATCCCCTACCTGATTGAGCTGAATTGCATTTCGCCGCAGGTGTCCGGGCTTATCTGGCTCTGCATACAAAACGAAATGTCGCTTCTCGTCTCCGGAGGCACGGGCTCTGGAAAAACGTCGTTCCTCAACGCGATTTCGTGCCTGATTCCCGCGAACCAGCGCGTGATTTCAATCGAGGACACGCGCGAACTTACTCTGCCGCACTTCCTGCAATGGGTGCCCATGGTGACGCGCGAGCCCAACGCCGAGGGCAAGGGAGAAGTCTCGATGCTCGACCTGCTCGTGAACTCGTTGAGGCAGCGCCCTGACAGGATTATCATGGGAGAAGTGAGAAAGCAGCGCGAGGCGGAAATCCTCTTCGAGGCAATGCACACCGGGCACTCTGTCTACGCAACCCTCCACGCGGACAACGCGCAGGAGACAATCACGAGACTTACCACGCCTCCGATTTCCATGCCGAAGGAAACGCTCTCCTCGCTTGCGGGAATCGTGGTGCAGTTCCGCCACAGGCGGCTCAACATCCGCCGCACGCTCGAATTCGCGGAAGTGCAGAAGGGCGGCGACGTGAACACGCTTTACCGCTGGGACGTCAAGTCCGACAGGATAGCCGAGGTCGGCAAGATGATGACGCTCTCATCCACGCTCTCGCTTTACGCGGGATTGACGCAGAAGGAAATCGACCAGGACGTATCCGACAAGGCGAAGATACTCACGTGGATGGTAAAGAAGGGCTACAAGGACGTGAATACCGTGGGCACGATAGTGTCCCAGTATTACATGAACGCAGAGGAAATCATCTCGATGGCTACCAAGAACGCCGAATGGCGCAGCAGCCAGTGAGTTGCGGGCATCACATCAGGCAGGCGGGCGCAAGGGCAGGCGGGCAATGCCAAAGGCGGGCACTGCAAACGCCGGGGCGCGAGGCGCACTGACGGGCGCGAAAGCCCGATAACACAGGAGAAGGACCATGGCGGCAGTTTCCAACTCTTCCGATTTCCCGAATTTTGCCGAGCTTTGCCGCACCGCGCGCGAGATGGAAAAAAACATCCTCGCAGTGCCCCCGAGCCAGATTTCAGGCGCCCTCAACGCTGATGACTCGGGCTCGATTTTCCCCAAGGAATACGAGCAATACACGTTCGCCTACATGCTCTCCGAGGCATACAAGGTGGAGCGCAATATCTTCGCTTCCAGCTACAAGCCCGCGATGAGCGGCTCAGGCAAGCCCGAATCCGGCGCAATGGACCAGAAATTCGCCTCCGAACTTCACAAGTTCGTCTCGCGCGACGTGCAGGGCGTTTCCGCGTTCCCCAAGTTCCAATCTCCCCAGCAACAGGAGCCAAAAGCCCCGTCCGCTTCCCAGCCAACGATTCCGGGAATCCCGCTTCCTGTCCCGATTCCATTCTTGGGCAAGCAATCCGCGCAAAAACCGGGCGTTTCCGAAGCAGCCCCTCTGCCCCCTCCGCCTCCTGACAACGAGGATGGCGGCAAGACTCCTTACGAAGTGGAGGAATTCGAAAAATCCCCCAAGCGCGAATTTCCGCAGGAAACCCCGAAGGCGCAGGAGCGCGCCTCTCTCATCCCCGAGGAGGAGGAAGAGCCGCTTCCCATGCCGGAAGAGGAGGAAGCACCGCTTCCCGAGCCTGAAGACGAGCCGGAGGAAAAGCCGGAAGCCGGCAAAACAGTTTCCCCCCAGGGCAAGGCAGCGCCAAAACCCCTTGACAAGGAAGACGTCTGGGAAGAGGAAAAGCCGCAGCCAAAACAGCAGGAGAGCGTGGAAGACAAGCTCCCAAAGGCAGCCCGCCCGACAAATTCGCCATCGCTTTCATCGTCATCCAAAATATCGCCCCGCCTGCGTGCAATAATAGAGGAGAAGATGCGCCGCGACGAGGAGCGCGAGGGCAAGGGCAAAAAAGAAGAGGAAACGCCGTTCGAGCGCGAGGTTGCGCCCGAAGTTCCGCAGGAGCAGGGGCGCGAAATCCCGCTCTCTTCCCGCGAGCGGCTGCTAAGCAAGCTCGAAAAATCCTACCCCAAGCAGAAGATGG